>Ga0180437_10000575_pt1 | contig 69470 bp, 90 predicted proteins | sample SS_ome_4_FD_132410 | JGI IMG/M metagenome (GOLD analysis project Ga0180437, IMG submission 132410) | Hypersaline lake sediment archaeal communities from the Salton Sea, California, USA - SS_3_D_1 metaG | ecosystem: Environmental > Aquatic > Non-marine Saline and Alkaline > Hypersaline >...
CTATATCCTGTTTTCACTGGTGATGCCCCTAGGTCCGATATATCTTGCATAGCAATATGCAAGGCGCCGTAAGCCCCGGGCGCCGATCGTCCAGCCCCTATAAACCCCTCTTACGGGGCTTTGGCCTTTAACTTGATTTCATATCAATTCACTAAGGATTTATAAAATGCCTCCACAGCCAACTTATACAAACCCGGAAGTCATGCAGGCAAAGATTGATGAATACTTCGCAGAGTGTGAGAAGGGAATAGAGGTAATTCACGTCACAGGCAAGGGAGAAAAGGTCCCTCTTATAAAACCCCGTGTCCCAACCGTAGAAGGGCTTTTAAGAGTACTCGGATTTGCTACTCGAAAGAGCCTGATAGATTATGAAGCTAAACCTGCGTTTGTAAACGTCGTTAGGCGTGCGAAGAATAAACTGGCTGAGCTCAACATGGTTTACGGTGCCGCCGGCCTTGCAGAGAGTCGCCTGGTAAGCCTTAACCTGTGTTCTAACTACGGTTACAGCCCTAAGTCCTCCCTGGAGGTCTCCCGGCCTGAAGGACAGGCTTCAGAGGAGCACCAGGGAGAGCTTGACGAGCTGCACGAGCAGTTGATGGCCCGGAGGCGGTCTAAAGAGGATCAGGAGCCGGCAGGCGAAGAAAAGACCCTGCATTGAGTTAAAATGGGTTCACATTGATACAATGCCCATTTTGGCATGTCCTAGTAAGCTATGGCTCACTATAACCCAGTCTTTTGCGGTAGGCTAAAACCGGCCTCTTGTAACTCCCTGATATTCCATTTAGTTGACATAATGGGTTTATTATCAGAACCAAGCTGGAGGGCGATTGTATAGCCTTCTCAGAGAATATGGCGGCGAAGGTAAAGGATTAAGGTAAATTGAGTTCAACCTCTATTCTCCGGTGGCCAGCGAGTACAGACGCGCCCATGAGGAGAGATAGAGGGCAAGCCCGGACCCCCCAGGGGGGGGTGTCGGATAAGGGAGGGGGGTATGCCTTTCAGGGGGCCCCACACACCTACCGCTGACGTAAAAAACCCATTAAGAGGTAAGGAGGTAAGGTATGCGCTACATTGTGCTTATAATTCTTTTTATAGCAATTCCCTGTTTTGGGGAGGAACTTCCGAATTTTTGCAATCTAAGTCCTAATGATCCTGTTGTTTTGGAGGCCAAAGCGCAGCACAAGGATTTTAACAGTCCTTTAGGGACTCATTATTGGTCTGAGGGTGGTTATTACAGGATTTGCGGACCTTACGCTGATTATTGGACGGCGAGGTGGTGTGTAGAGGTTAAGGGGTGGGAGAAGGGATTTTTTCAGGTGTGCCATCCGGAGTATTTTAAGGCTGTGGAGTATCCGCAAATAACGGATGAGTGGAAGGAATAGGGAACCCCATGCCCCTACAATTTTCATAAAAAAACAGGTAAGGAGGTAGGGATTATGAGTCATTGGATGGTGTATTGGTGGGTGATGTTAGATAGGTTTTCGCATGGTGCTTTTGCATTTGCATTCTTATCTGCTATGGCGATAGGCGTCTTAATAATCGCATGGATAGGTCTTAAACGCGAAAACAAACCGGCATGGAAGAATTGCCGACTTGCTACTTTTTTAATCATTCCATTTTTTATTATTATGGTAGCTATTGCCTCATTTCTCCCTTCCACCAAGCAATTTGCGGTTATCTACCTCGCCCCGAAGATAGTTAATAACGAGGATGTGCGTGAGATGGCCGGGGACGGGATGAGGCTTATGAAGTTGAAGTTAGGGAAGTGGCTTGAGGAGCAGATGCCCGAGGAGGGGATTTCTGGTGGGGAGTAGTCTTTAAGACCCCGCTAATTTTGTTCTTAGCGTTATAGGGAACCTTGTGCCTTTAATTATTGAAATTATAATTTACCTATTATGGGCTTGTGCTGTTTTTTGTTTTATAATGGCGTTGAAGGAGCTTATTCCTCTTACGTGGGATATTTTAAAGGGTAAGTATAGGGAACCTTAGCCCCATAGATAAGAGGTTTTAGAATGTATCTCGGCCTTGATTTTATAATCGGCGTTATAATTTACGCCGGGGTTGTGTGGGTGTGCAGTTTGTTTAGCTAGAGAGTTGCCATGCTCTCTCCCTGGACCCTGCGGGGGTCTTTTTTAGGCCCCTGTGGGGTTTTTTATTAGGAGGCTCATGTCCAGGATTACCGTAGACAACATGAAGGCGCACAGCCCCCAGTATTGGGCCGATGTGAACGGTATTTACCTGGACTCCGGCAAGTTCCGGCTGTCGGGCCTCGAGTTTCAGGACGAGATATTTCTTTCCAGGGCCAGGAGACAGTGCGCCCGGAAGGGCAGGCAGCTTGGGTTTACCCAGATTTACATCCTGAAAGTCATTCATGCCGGGATTTACCGGAAGATTCCTTTGGGGTGCATGTACCTGTTTCCTACGGGGGATCGGGTGAGCGATTTTTCCGATTCCAGGTTCGGGCCTCTGATTCAAGCCAATCCCGGCACGATTGGGGCGTACATGAAGGGTCCCGACAGGACCAACCTGAGGCGTATAAACGGCTGTCCGCTGTATTTCCGGGGCGCCCGGGCGGGCAAGAAGACGGAAGCGAACGAACTGTCTTTGCAGGGCGTTAAGGGAACCCCTGTGGACATGGCGGTGTTTGACGAGCTGGACGAGATGGATCAGGTGATGATTCAGCCCGTCCTGGACGGCATGGCCATGTCGAACGTAAAGCAGGAAGTCTATCTGGGGAACCCCACGATTCCGGATTACGGGATCGACGCGAAGTACCAGGAGAGCGACCAGAGAATCTGGCTCATCCGGTGTGATTATTGCGGGAAACATACCTGTTTGGAAGAAGAGTGGCCCCAGAGCCTCAAGAGAATCAAGAAGGACGGCAAGTGGGCCGTTATCCGGGCGTGCAGGAACTGCGGGAGGGAGATTTTCCCCAGGGACGGCCACTGGGAGGCCCAGAAGCCCGAAAACACCGAGTGGATGGTCGGGTGGTGGATTTCCCAGTTGAATAACGTCAGGGTGGACGTGGAGGATCTTCTGAGACGCTGGGAGGATCCCAAGCTCAAGAAGGGCCAGTTTTATAACCTCGTGTTGGGACTGGCCTACATTGGCACGGAGGATAGGCTCACCCCGCCTCAGATTCTCGATTTGTGCGACCCGCTGCACCCCATGGAGGCCAATCATCCCGGGCCTTGCGCCGCGGGGATAGACGTGCAGGGCGAAAAGAAGGGCTTGCACGTCGTTATAGGGGCCAAAACGGGCCTTCGAACTCATAAGTTCGTCTACATCGGCAAAGCCCCGAACTGGGACGACCTGCACCCCCTCATGAAGCGATACAACGTGAAATGCGCCGTGGTGGACGAGAATCCCGAAACCCGGGACGCTAAGAGGTTCGCCAAGGATTCCCGGTTTCCGGTTTATCTGTGCCGGTACAAGGAAAGCCAGCGCAAGAATCCCGCTTACGACTCCAAGGAGCATCTGGTCAGCATCAACCGGACGGAAATTTGTGACGAGAGCCACGATCTGGTAGCTGACGAAAAGACCCAGCTCATCCTGCCCGCCAGGTCGGAAATAATCGAGGATTTTGCCAAGCAGATGTGCAACATCGCCAAGGTGCTCGACGAGGATCCCGACACGGGCAACAAGGAGTACACCTACAGAAAGCTGGGCCAGGACGATTTCAGGCATTCGGTGAACTATTACCTGCTTGCCAGCCGGCGGGTGAACGTCTCGAGGGAAGAAAGCAGGAAGGCCAGGACTAAGGACGCCTGGGCCAAGGATTTCGAGGACGACGGCTACGAACCCGTGAGCTTTATGGCGATGTAAAAAGATATGGAGATAATTTTATGTTTGCCCATCAAGTTATCGAAGATATCGTAAAACTTTCTAAAGGATCGCCGTCAGACGCAAGATATAAAGAAGCATTAAAAATGGCTCCTCAAGCTATCAGAGAAGCCCAAAAATTTCACATTGAATCTTATTCGCAATTATTAAAGACCACAAAAAACCTAGAAGATTCATCAATGTTTTTAGATTATGCTGATTTTTTGCGACTTCCTTATGATAGCATTTGGGTCGATTACTTATTCAGTGGACACAAGGCGGGTTATTTAATTAATTCACTAAAAAATGATTTGTGGTTTTTATTTCATTTTCACACAGGAACTACATCAAATACGCCTTTTTGGTTGTTAAATCCTATAGCATTTTTGGTTTCTGTAGGTAAAGAGTTTTCAGGCAGAAAAGAGCAAGAGTTTAAAAATAGAAAAGGAAATATTCAAACCATTGATTTGATGGATATGAAAGATTTCGATATGAGCTATGAAGATATTAGAATATTCCAAGATGGACATTTGGGTTGCCTCAATTCTTTTCTGCTAGTTTTAAATTGCGCGAATATTACGACAGAAACAATACCAACTCCGGTAAACCTGAATAAAAAACGGATAAAAAAAGATAGAGAACCTATAACGGAATACAAGGTTCTCCGGGTTTTATTACCCAAAAACAAACAACACAAGAATGCTAATTTTTCTACTGATTTGACCATGAAATTACATTGGCAACGTGGTCATTTTAAGCGTTTTACTCCTTCCAAACCATTATTTGGTAAATACACGGGCTTATATTGGTGGCAACCTCATCTTAGAGGTGATCCTGCACAAGGAACTATTCATAAAGAATATAATATTTCTATTAATTGATTCCGCCCATTCCCAAGGAATGGGGTTTTCTCATAACCTCCTCCTTTCCACATAGGGGAGGTCCCTATCCCTTTCCGGGGGCCTCCCCGCCTCCCCTATTTATGTATTATGAGACACAATGATTACATAGTTCAAACTCGGTGCAAACGCTGTAATAAGCCGATATTGGTGCCATGTTCATGGTTCGGCAGGGGGAAGCATCAAATTAATCCCATGCCAAAATATCCAACTTGTAGGCACTTGGAGGCCAAAAAGTAAAATAAATGCCACAAGACACCATAGAAGAGACCAGCGGACCTCCCAGACTTAAGGAGGGCCAGAAATATTACAAGAAATTCCGGGAGTCTACGTACGAAAAGACATATCGGGAAGGCTCCTCGGAGGACTTTCACTATTTTACCGGGGAGGACCAAGGCTGGGACGACAAGAGCGCCCGGAGCGACCTGGAAGATGTGGGACGGCCCGCCCTTACCCTGAATCACGTGAACTCCATTATTCGCCTGATTTGTGGCGCCAGACCCCAGACAGAAGCTAAGTATTTGCCCGTAGAGGAGGGGGACACCGAGACGGCCGACATTCTCGGGGCCTGCAAGGACCACGTGGAAGACCAGAGCAGGATGGAATTTCTGGCGAATGACATTTTTCTGCACGGATGCGTCCTGAGACGAGCCGTAATAGAGTTGAGGCCGCAGTATCCCCACAACGAGCCCCAGGGGGAAATAGAACTCGTCTTCCGGGACGGCAGGGAGTTTTACCTGGACCCGAACAGCAAGCGCAAGGACCGGAAAGATATGGAGCGCATGTTCGAGGAGCTTCACGTCACCCCGGAGCAGGCAAAGCGGGCCTTCCCGAAAAAGAAGAACCAGATTGACGACTATGTGGTGGCCACGAAAGAGGGGGACGAGAACGAGTCCACCTCCAGGGATTCCGGCGCTCCGGACGAATACACCGATCCGAAGGCGTATTATTACGATAAGGGAAGCGATACGCTCAAGATTATCGTCTACTGGTACAAGGATTACGAGTCCGCTACAAAAATCATAGATACCGTATCGGGATCCGTGTTCGACTCCCCGAAGCCGGCGGAGCAGGTGGAAAAGGAGATTGCGAAACTCAGCAAAGCCCCGGAACGATTCCAGCTTCTGGAGAAGCAGTTCATTCGGGTGCGCTATCTTATATTTTGCGCGGACCTTATTTTAGAAGAGGGCGTTACTCCATGGGAACGCCCGGACGGGCTTCCTACGGACCTCTCGGAAGACTTCCCGTTCGTAATATTCGAACCGGACAGGCTTTTTGTGGGCACTCGCCAGGAACTCATCAGCCTCGTAAATCCCCTGAAAGATCCCCAGAAGTATTACAACAAACTCGCATCGGCAGTTCTGGAGATTATCGGCACCCAGGCGAATAGCGGCACGGACTACGAGGAGGGCGCGGCGGAACCCGATTGGGAAGAGAAGCTCAAGAAGTTCGGCTCGAAGCCCGGGTTCAACATGAAATGGAACACGGGGGCTTTGGCGGAAAACAGAGTCCACTACAGGCAGCCGGGAAGCCCCCCTCAAGGCCACATTATAGGCGCCAGGGACCTCTACAAGAGCCTCCTGGACATCTCGGGCGTGGAGTCTTTAATCAATACCGAAACGCTCGGAAAACAGGCCTCCGGGGTGGCCATCGACCTAAAACAAAGGCAGGGCGGGAACATTATCCAGTGGCTTTACGCATCGTTCCGGTTCTTTCAGCACCTTCTGGCGGACAAGGAGCGGGATGCCATCCAGATGCAATTTGACTACGAGAAGGTGATTCGGATAAAGGGCCACAAACCCCGGTACGTGCGGGTCAATGAGGCCGTTTATGACGAAATGGGCGCCATCACGACCGTCCTGAACGATGTGACCACCGGGCGGTACGATGTCACGGTGTCCGACAAGGAACTCATGCCCACCATGAGAATCGAGCGGTTCAAGTATTTCGTGGAACTGGTCAAATCGGGAGCATTGGTCCTGCCCCCGGAAGTCATGACTAAAATCGTCTTGACGCTCATGGACGACCCGGAACTCAAGACCATCGTGGAAGACGAGATGGCGGACTTTTATCAGGCGGCTCAGGCGGCTATGGGTCCCGGTGGGATGCCCATGCAGCAGGCCGCTGCATAAAGGGAGATTATGACATGAAAAAATTGTGTGTTTTCCTAGCCTTGATAGTTTTTTTTGTGGCCGGGGCCGTTTATGCCGAACCGACCACAACGGAATCGGACACTACGGTAGAAGTCTCGGAAATAGACGCTGATTGGACTTATTCCTCAAGCTGCATGATGTACGGCAGGGACGGCATGGGAGTCCGCATGGACTGGATTCTGTTCGTCCCGGGCGAAGGCTGGGAAGTGGGAACGCTCGGTTGCTACGTTGCGATCAAGAACGGAAGCGATTCGGGTCCCATTATTTATTACGCCCAAGCCTCTGATCTTGCGAGCGGTATGGCTCCTTTTCCCATTTATTACCACGGGGCCAAAATCAGGCCCGTGATCGACTTTTCGGCCTCTTCCGTGGGTCATGATAGCTCTAAGGTGATTTTTCAACTCTGGCCACAGCAATAAAAGGAGGATTCATGACGGCAGTTAGACGCAAGGGTGGTTGGAAAATAAAAAGCCACAAAACGGGTAAAGTTTACCCAAAAACCTACAAGAGTAAAAAGGCGGCAGACAAGCGCATCAGGCAAATGAAGGCGCACAGTAAGGATTGAGATGGCCAGATTCGGCAAGTCCCAAACATGGGTGCAGGACCTCGAGCAAGACGACAGGGAACTTTATTCGTCCATCCTGGTACTGACGGGACCCAAGAGCATTATCCTGTCCGAAGAGATGGAACTGCCCAAGCTGAAAGAAATGTTCGACAAGGTACTCACGTTTTTCATCCCGGATGACTACGGAGAGTTTCCCGATACTTCCGGCTATACGGCGGAAAACTGGGAAGAACTGGAGAGTGAGCTGGAAGACCCAGCCCTTTTCCGGTACACGCAGAAAGCCCTTGATGCTGTGGTAGAGTTCAACGAAAAAAGAATGAAACAAATGGATAAAAGGGGCTACACCGAGATCGAGGGCTTCTTGCACGTACCGAAGTTCGGCAACCGCGTTTTCGCCGTGGGAGGCTTCGTAAGGGGCTACTCGCCGAAACTTATCATGACTCCATCCCAATATCTCAGGTCGCAGGTAATTCATTGAAAAATGCTTCTGGTGCCGGATTATTGCTTTGGTTGGAATCCGAGATGAAAAAAGTTTCCATCATTGTCCCCACGAGGAACGAAGAGGAGTTCATCGGGCCTTGCCTGGACTCCCTTATTCGGAACAAGGGGCTTTATCCCGAAATCGAAATCATCGTGGTGGACGGCCACAGCACGGACCGGACAAGGGAGATTTGCGAATCCTACGGTGATGAGATCAAGTGCCTGAGCAACCCGCATAGGATTTTTCCCGCAGCCGTGAACCTTGGGGTTCTCTACGCCACGGGTGAGATCGTTATGATCGTGGGGGCCCATGCGGTTTACCAACCGGATTATGTCAAAATCTGTGTTGATATTCTTATGACTTCCAGTTTTCATAATGTCGGTGGCACGATCAATTACATCCCGCGCAGTCCGGGACTTATCGCCCGGGCCCTTACGATTATCAAGAGCGACAAGTTCGGGGTGGGCAAGTCCGAGTTCCGGGTAGGGGTTGATTCCGCACAACCCGTAGATACGGTGTTCGGCGGGTGTTACTGGAAGTGGTTGTTCGATAGAATAGGCCCGTTCGACGAAAGACTCCGGTTCAGTTCCGACCTGGACTTCAACCTGAGACTCAAGAAGGCCGGATATCGGACTGTTCTCCTGCCATGGGTCAAGACGGACTATTGGTGCCGCTCGGAGTTCAAGCCGTTTATGAAGAAGGCTTTCGAGGACGGCCAGTGGATTATCTACCCGTGGGCCATTACGGGCAGGCCGCTCAGGGGGCGCCATTTTGTTCCCTTAGCGTTCGTATCGCTCTTACCTGTGTCTATCTGGCCCTACTTGATTCTTAATTTTGCCAGATGCTTTCAGATTGGTTTCGGGAAGCGGGACTGGAAAACGGGGCTTGCCCTATCCTTTCTGTTTCCCGCTTATCATGTGTGTTACGGCACGGGATCCCTCATAGCGTTGCTTAAAGCATTCGGAGGTAAACTAGGTGAAGCACGTTCTGGTACTTGCCCCGCACGTTGACGATGGCGAGATAGGCTGCGGCGGAAGTATTGTCAGGTTGATAGAGCAGAACGATATCGTTTCCTATGTGACATTCAGCACGGCGAAGAAGTCCATCCCGAAAGGCTTTTCCCCTGACATTACGGAAAAGGAAGTCCGTAAGGCCACGGCGATACTCGGGGTGCAGAACCTGTCCATCCACGATTTCGAGGTGAGGGACTTCCCGGCGCACAGGCAGGAGCTACTGGAAATCCTTGTCGAACTGAATAAAGACTTTCAGCCGGACATTGTTTTCGCGCCCTCACAGCACGACACGCACCAGGACCATAAGGTCATATCGGAAGAGGCGTTCAGGTCGTTCAAGACGAGTACCATATTCGGGTACGAAATTCCCTGGAACAATAACACCTTCTCGACGGATGCCTTCATCCCGCTTGCGAATCATCATGTCAGAAAAAAGGTCGAGGCGATAAAGGCCTACATGAGTCAGAAAATCCGGATGTACGGCGGGACGGAGTTCGTCCAGAACCTGGCCGCCGTGAGGGGGGCGTCCATCAGGACGCAATATGCCGAGGCTTTCGAGGTAAACAGGTTGATATGGAAGTGAAAATTATCGGCAAGAGGGGCAGCCTTCGACCCACGGGAAACAGCGATATTATTCTGGACCACGCCCTCCAGAACGCCATAGAGGAAGGGGCCGTCCTAAGCGAAGATTTCGACGGGGTTCTGCTATCCACACCCGTATATTTCGGGCGATACAGCTCCGAGATACGGCAGTTCATCCAGGGAACAGATTTGATGGGCAAGGCTGTGGGATGCCTGAGTGTGGGGGCCAAAAGAAACGGGGGTCAGGAGACGACTATCTTGTTTGCCCTTTACGACTGCCTCGTAAAAGGCGCCATCGTGACGGGGAACGGTTCCCCAACAGGTCAGTTCGGGGGAACTGCCTGGGCGGGAAACGTCGGCGCGGTTAAGGAGGATGAGTTCGGCCTGGAGACTGTCGCCGGGACGGGCAGGCGTTTAGTGGACCTTGTGCGCCTTATGAACACACCGCAATCGCTCCGGATGCCCAATCTTCTGTTTATCACGAAGGACACGATTGACGCCCTGGATATAGAGCCTTGCAGAGCGTGTCCCGTTTGCCCGAACGGAGATTTGGATGCAGACTACACCTGCTGCGTTAAGGACGGCATGGTGGACTTTCAGGAAAAACTTGCCGAAGCGGACGGGATTATCTTCTACTCGAGCGCGAACGATTCGGACAAGTTCTTTACCTTTCTGGAACGCACCCGCTTTATCCGCAGAAACCATTTCGAGCTCCAGAACAAAATCGGGAGCGCAATAGGCGACCCTATTTTCAAGATGCAGAGTTTGTCGTTCTTTTTGCGCCAGAATATGTTCGTGGCTTTTCATCCCATGACGTTCGGGAATGCCGTGTATCGGTCCATGCAGTACAGAACGGAAACGCACTCCAGCATTAAGTACGTCCCGGTAGGGTATCAAGATGCAAAGGATGGGGCATTATGCTACCGCGATTAACGATTCTCGTATCGGCGGCAGGAGCACCCGGAACCTACACCCTTATTAAGAAGCTCAAGGAAGACGTTCCGGATATTCGGATTATAGCCTGTGACATGCAGGAAGAAGTGGCGGCGAAGTTCATTGCGGACGCTTACTATCAGGTTCCGCTGGCAGAATCGGCGCAATATCTTCCAGACCTTTGTGCCATTTTCGCAATGGAAAAGGTAGACGTTTTCTTTCCCACATCGAGTGCCGAGGTGCCGAAGGTAAGCAGGGAGAAGGACTTCATTGAACAGAGCGGCGTAAAGGTTCTAGTGTCCGACATCTATGGCATCAAAATGGCCACAGATAAAGGCTACCTGTATTCAATACTGGAAAATTATGTCCCTGTCCCCAAGGTTTGTGAATCTGTTACGTGGGGACAGTTCGAAATACTCGCTCATCATTTGGGCTATCCTGACAAGAAAGTCTGCTTTAAGCCCCCCATATCCAAGGGGAGCCGAGGGTTTCGGATCATAGATGCCAAGGTTGACACGAAAAACCAGATGCTCAGAAAGAAGCCCGGGGAGTGCCTTTCGGTCAGCATGAATCAGGTCAAGGAGTGGTTCGGGGACGACAGGTTCCTCCCCCAACTGCTTCTCATGGAATACGTCGAGGGTCCCGCTTACGACTGCATGGTCTTGGCCCACAACGGCAAGGCCCTCTTGACGACCGTCAAGACCAGGGAAAAGGAACGCTGGGGCATTATTACGGAAGGGGAGTTGATAGAAAGCCCGTCACATGTGAAGATGTGTTCCGCAATCGTTCGGGAACTCAACCTGTCGTACAACGTCAGCATCCAGTTCATAGGGGACACGCTGATAGAGGTTAACCCTCGCACCTCCACCTATATCTACGGGGACGACTTCAACGAGCCGTGGCTTGCCATACAGCTTGCCATGGGCTGGATAACGGAAGAGGAAGTTATGGCCTATCAGGACAAAGTGCCCATAGGTCGCCGCATGGTCAGGTATATGGACCAAATATTTTATTGAGGTGAGAAGGTATGAGAACCTGTATACGCTGCGTGATGGACGAGACGGACCCCGAGATATGCTTTGACGAACAGGGGTTATGTAACCACTGTCGGGCCTACGATAAGCGCATCCAGACCGAACTGCATTACGGTCAGACGGCACGGGGGGAGCTTTATAAGGTACTTCATACGATACGCACCGAGGGCCACTGGAAGCCCTATGACTGCGTGATCGGCCTGTCGGGTGGTGTGGACAGCTCCTACGTGGCCTTGAAACTCAAGGAGATGAAGATACGGCCTTTGGCGGTCATTATCGACAATGGCTGGGACACGGAACTCGGGAAGCAGAACGTCCGGGAACTGGTCTTCGCGCTCGACCTGAACGCCCTGTACGTCCAGCTTAACGAGGACAGATTCAAGGACTTGCAGTTGAGTTTTCTCAAGGCGGGTGTGGCGAACGTAGAGATTCCCACCGACCACCTCATCACGGCGGGCCTGTACGAAGTGGCTTATCGGTCTAACATTCGCTGGGTTGTTCATGGGGGCAACATCGTCACTGAAAGCATCATGCCCGAAAGCTGGGGCTACGACGCGAAGGACTGGCGGCATATTAAGGCCATCCAGAAGCGATTCGGGCAGTACGACATAGATGGCTTTGCCCACCTGACCGTCCCGAAATGGTTCTGGCTGACCTTTGTGAAAAAAATCAAGTGGTTCCCCATTCTGAACTACATCAGATACGACCGCAAGAAAGCGGTAGAGGAACTCAAGGCCAAGATTCCCGGCTGGCAGGATTACGGGCTGAAGCACTTCGAAAGCCTCTATACAAGGTGGATACAGGGCTATTTCCTTCCCAAAAGATGGAACGTGGATAAGCGCAGGGCGCATTTTTCGACGCTTATCAACTCGCACCAAATGACCCGTAAGGATGCCTTGCTCGAACTGGAAAAGCCCATTAACGATTGGTACCCGCAATATCAGGAAGATATGGCCGAAGTACGGGCAGGATTCGGCTTGTCTTTGCCGACATTCGAGCATTACTTGAAGATGCCCAAGGTGAGGCATGAACAATACCCGAACAACAAATGGCTCTGGAAATTTGCAGGGCACGCAAGAAAAGTTGCGATCATGGCAAGGTAATAAGATAGGAGGTAAGAACTGTGTTTTTTGAAGATTGGGAAATTATAGTCAGATATAGAGATTATGATGAAATCTTGGAAATCGTACCTATAAAAAAGAATCTTGATGGTTCTAGGGTGATAGCTTATCCAGAAAATGGTAGCTGGAGTTGCACGGAAACGCCACATGGACAAAGGTTTCCAGATGATATTAGGGATAAGCTCCTTAGTATGCCTAGTGCATTGGCAGAAAAACTTTTTATTACATTGGGCAAACGATTCATACCAAAAGGTCCTACTGCGACAGAGAAAGAATTGGAGGCCACAAAATTTCATCTCAAAGATATGAGAGAAATCGTAAGGGTGCAATTATCGCTAAGAAAATGGTCTTAGGTAATAAGATAGGAGGTAAGAAAAATGGATATTTTTTTTATTTTGGTTGCTACGCTCCCTATATGGGGAACCGCTTTGATTATGCTTAATGTTTACGCTTTTCCGAAATGTTGGATTTGCGGTAAACGCAGTTGGCATCAGAACATGAGAGAGAGCGGAGGATTTGCGGCATGGGCACTCAGTAAACCATATTTTTATCATCAATCTTGTTTAGAAAAAACAGGATATTCCAGTTTTGTAGAACTAGAGATGGCAAACTGGATAAAATGTAACGAGAAAAGAGAGAAGAGAAAAGCTGAACGCGAGGCAAGATGGAATGCCAAACACGCTCAGTAGATTTAAGAAACGCTACGCCCACCACCGCAACCTACTTGCCAGGGGCCATACGGAGATAAGCCTATTCTACAGCACCATCTCCATGTCCCTCATCGTGTGGCTGGCCATCAGGGACTCGGTGACTATCAGACGGGAGTGGGCCTTTGTGGTCATTCCGCTGATTATCCTTGTGGCAGCGACCATCCAGTATCTTGTGGGCTATCTCATGGACAGGTACAAGGTGATTCAGGATTTGCAGGAGTGGGATTTTTCTCGCAACCCGCTCATTCAATATCTCTACGACAAGGCGAAAAGAGAGGTGGAAGATAATGAAGATACTCTACATCGCCAACTTTGACGATATCCACTCGGAACGCTGGTGTTCATTCTTTGAACAGTCAGGGCATGAGGTTCACAGGTATCATGCTCCCCGGTTTTCCCTGAAGGCCATCCTCGGACTCAGGCACATGATTCAGTTCTGGAAGCCGGACGTGCTTCACGCCCAGTATGCAGGGGCCTGGGGACTGATGGGGGCTTTGTGTTTTTTTCATCCCTATGTGGTGACCATCCACGGTTCGGAGTTCCTTCTGGCCAGAAGCTGGCGAAGACGGCTTGTGGACTGGGTTCTCAAAAGGGCCGACCTGATTACCACGGATTCCACTCGCATCCTGAAGCAATTGGATCCCAGAAAAGGCAGGTTGATACGGTTTGGGGTCGATGTGGAGAAGTTCAAGCCAAATGATGGTACAAAATATCCCCAAACTGTTGCTTATCGGGTTGGTCAAGGGGTTGTATACGATAAAGAAACCGTTATGTCTTGCTTGGAAATCCTATTCTTTGAATATAAGCCTATTTATTGGTGGCCCCTTGAGAATATGATAGAAGAGGAAATGATACATCTTTTACAACATATGGATGTTTACATCTCCACTACTCTCTCTGACGCTGGCATTGCCTCCACTACCGCGGAAGCTATGGCCTGCGAGTTGCCCTGTGTTGTTAGTGACGTGGCAGAAAACAGCGAATGGATAGAACACGGCGTGAACGGGTTTCTCTTCCCAGCGGCCGACCATCAGAGCCTGGCCGCCTATATCAAAATCCTTCTTGAAAACCCGGGCCTCCGCCGCAAGTTTGGCGAGAGGTCACGGAAGATTATATGCGACCGGAACAACTGGCACACCGAAATGGCCAAGATGGAAAAACTTTACAAGGAGTTAGCCGATGGCAAAAAAGGACGAAAAGAAAACGCTGTATAGCTGCAACCTGGAGCTTGTCCGAATCAACGAGTACAACCTGCGCTACAGGGTCGTGAACGAGGAGGGCCTGGACCTGGACGTTCATCACTTGGAGTTCGACCGGAAAGGCTTCCCGAGGGATGATAACTTCAATATGGACTTCCTCAATATGAAAATTGTGGATCCCGAACCCGTGCCCGATCCGAAGGACCCGGAAAACCCAGTACCCGTTACAGATAAGGAGTACGCGGACTATCTGGCGCACAAAAGGGGCGCAGAGATGATGCGTAAGAAACAAGCCGAATTCCGAAAACTCCTGAAGTTGAGATTGACCATCACGGAGTAGAATCCATTGCGAATCCTCATTACGGGTGGGGCGGGCTTCATTGGGTCCCACCTTTGCGACAAATACGTCGATTCTCCGGCCACGGTAATCTGCTATGACAACTTCCTGAGCGGGGATCTCCGCAATATCCGCCATCTTCTGGACTGCAACAACTTCAAGCTCATCAAGGGGGATGTGCGGGATACGGACGCCCTCGAGAAAGTCGTCAGGGATGTGGACGTTATCTTCCACTTGGCGGCCCAGATTCATGTGGACAGGAGCTATGTGGAACCCGAACTGACCTGGGGCATCAACGTCACGGGAACCCAGAACGTCCTGGAGCTTGCTAGGCTGTACGATGTTAAGAAGGTTATTTTCGCATCGTCAAGCGAGATTTACGGCACGGCTCAAAAAGTTCCGATGGACGAGAGTCACCCGCTCGACGCCCCCCACCCTTACGGGGCGAGCAAGATTGCGGCTGACAGACTTTGCCACTCCTATGTTCAAACTTACGGAATGGAAGTCTGCGTGGTTCGATGCTTCAATGTCTTTGGTCCCCGGCAGCGTGCTGTCGGGTACGGGGGTGTTATCAGTATCTTCACCAGTAGAGCCTTATCAAATCATCCGCTTGTCATATTCGGGAACGGAGATCAAGTTCGGGACTATACCTACATCTCTGATGTGGTCAAAGCCTATGACGCCGTGCTTCGATATGACGGGACATTGCGAGTACCCGTCAATTTCGGAACTGGCCAGAAAGTATCCATCCGGGAACTCGCGGAAAAAATAATCGAGTTATCGGGCTATCTCGCTTGCAGAATAGCTTATGCCGAAAAAAGACAGAGCGAAGTGGATGCTCTTGTCTGCGACTACGGTAGGGCGTTCAAGATATTCGGGTGGCAACCGGAAGTGTCCTTAGAGGACGGGCTTTCCCTGTTTATCGAATGGTACGAGAAGTATGGCTTCCAGGACCCACTCACTTTTTGAGTTCTTTTTTTATCAAGGTACAAGGGTAGGAAAAAATGGAAAACAATTCAAACTTTTCAAGTTCAGAACAATGCATCATGATGCAGACGCTAATGGGCCTTTTTCTGTTAGTGAAGAGGATGCGCGGGTCACAAGCATTGGAAGAGTTATTAGAAAAACTCACCTCGATGAACTCCCCAACCTTATTAATGTTATTAGTGGAGACATGCGATTATTTGGTCCTAGACCTGAAGTTCCCCACTTCATAAATAAGATGCCCCCCACTATCCGAAAGGTCGTCCTGAGCGTGAAGCCGGGATGCATCGACCTTGCCACCATGAGGAACCTGGACGAAGGCAATAAGCTCAAGGACAGTGACAACCCTGACCTTGTGTACGAAAAAGAAATCTGGCCTGAAAAGTTGAGGTTGCAATGCCAGAGTATTCTCAAGATTTCCTTATAAGATTATATCGGGAGATGTACCGGATACGGGCTTTCGAAGAGGCCCTCATAAACCCCATCCTGTCGGGTGAGGTCAAGACTCCCTGCCATCTTTGCTCCGGGCAGGAAGCTGTCGCTGTAGGGGTCTGTCAGGCACTCCAACCCACGGATGTTGTTTTTGGCAACCACCGCAGCCACGGCCATTATCTGGCCAAAGGCGGGGATATGAAGGCCCTCGCAGCGGAGATTTGGGGCAAGGAGAGGGGATGTTCCAGGGGCAGGGGCGGCTCCATGCACATCACGGCCCCCGAAGTGGGCTTCATGGGGGCAACCCCTATCGTTGCGGGAACCGTGGCTTTAGCTTTGGGTGCGGCCCTAGCCTTCAAGATAAGAGGTGAGAACAGGGTTGCCGTGTCCTTCTTTGGCGACGGGGCCATGGGGGAGGGTGTTATCTATGAAGCCCTTAATTTTGCAGGACTTCATGATCTTCCTATCCTGTTTGTGTGCGAGAACAATTATTACGCAACCCACATGCCGATTCAGAAATGCATGAGATGGAACACGACTGTAACGGATCATGCTTGTGGATTCGGTGTGCCAATTTATACGGTAAACGGCAATAAGGTTCTGGATGTTTTTTGGGCGTTGCGGAATTACCTAAGAGATGGTCCGTTTTTTTTGGAGTGCAATACGTACCGTCTCCGAGGTCACGTAGGCCCTGACGACAACATCCAGGCTGAACACAGAGACATCAGGCCGCCTGAAGAAATCGAGGAATGGAAGGCTAAGGACCCCATAGAGACCTTCAGGCAGCACCTTTTCGACAAAACCCACGACTTCATGACGGAGGACAATGCTCTCAGAAAGGTAGAGCGGGAATCACAGGAAGAGGTTCAGGAAGCCATCGAGTTCGCCCGCACGTCCCCCTATCCCAAGAAGGAAGAATTAATGAGGTATGTGTATGCGTAAATCGTATCAGTTTTACATCAGGGTAAAATATCAATTCTGGAAACTTTACTGGAAGGTTCGAAGAACTAAAAGGCCGAAAATATGGCATGAATTGATGTTCGACCTCACAAACAGAAAAGGGATCGCTGTGGGAAAGATTTATCCTTATGGCAATCCAGTAACCGGAGAAGGTTGCTCCACCAAAGTCATTTTCAATTCAAAAGACTTTGGCATCGTTGCTTACAAGTCAAAGGCAGAATGAGGTAAGAAGCTATGCCTAAATGGGACTTTGCATCAGTCAATGCCGAACCAAAGATGATATTGTGGAGAAACGCAGCTAGAACACGACTCCCTGATTATGATTGCGTTGATTCTCTTGAAACGAAGGAAAAACTATTTGATTTCGGAAACCAATTAGGGGTCTTGGCTGCCATGAGTATTCTTACGGAGGACGTCGCAGAGTTAAGAAAACCCCATGATTGGTGGCAAGCGTTCAAAGAACGATGGTTTCCTTCTAGGGCATTAAAACTTTGGCCCGTTGAATATGATTACGTTGACATAAAAGCACTTTATCCTGAAGCGACCTTCAAGGATGAAACCATCATTTGGAAAGCCAAAAAACGAAAATGAGACAGATAACTTACGTCCAAGCCATTAACGAAACCCTACATCAGCTAATGGAACGAGATAGCAGGGTTTTTCTTATCGGCCAGGGAGTAACATCTCCGTGGTACGTGGGCGGCACCTGTAACGGTTTGCTCGACCGCTTCGGGCCTGAACGGGTCATTGACACCCCAATCAGTGAAAACGCCGTGGCAGGCGCGGCGGTAGGGGCTGCCGTTTCAGGTTTGCGCCCCATCCTGGTTTTCCCGCGCATGGACTTCATGCTGTACGCCATGGATCCCATTATCAACCATGCCGCCAAGTGGCACTATATGTTCGGGGGCGAGGCGGGTCCCGTGCCTCTTGTAATTTGGACAATCATTAATCGTGGGGGATGCCAGGGGGCACAGCACTCTCAGGATTTAAGGTGGCTGTTCAAGAAGATTCCCGGGTTGAAATGGACAAACCCGCAGACTCCCGGTGAAGTAAATGAATCGCTGATAGATGCTGTTCTGGACGATAATCCTGTGATGTTTTTTGATGATAGGGATAGATACGAAACGGAAGGTGAAGTCTATCCTTATGTTTTAAAGAAGAATCCTGGCTGCCCCTGTCCATGCTCTTTACCCTTAGAGGAGGAATACTTTGAAAGATTACAAGGTCCCCTTCATCAACTACCCTCGCGCCCATGACGCGCACAAGGAGGAATACGAGGAAGCCGTTCTCAAGTGCATGAGGAAAGGCTACCTGATTTACCGGAACGACCTCATTAAGTTCGAGGATGAGTTCTCCAGCTATTGCGGCTGTCAGTACGGCATTGGCACCGGAAGCTGCACGGGTGCCATGTTCATTGCGCTTAAGGCTTTGGGGATAGGCCTGGGCGACGAGGTAATCACGGTCTCCCACACCTACATTGCCACCATAGACGTTATCAAGGCGGTAGGGGCGACACCCGTTCTTGTTGACGTGGAACCGCACAGTATGGTTATGAACCCATGGCATCTAAAAGAAGCCATTAGCCCGCACACAAAAGCTATCCTTCCTGTCCACTTGAACGGCAGGATGGTTCACATGCCTGAGATAATGGAGATAGCCGACAGGTACAACCTGTACGTCATAGAGGATGCCGCCCAAGCGGTAGGGGCCGAAATAGACGGCAAGAAAGCAGGCTCATGGGGCGACATAGGCTGTTTCAGCTTCTACCCTGCCAAGATACTCGGCTGGTATGGAGAAGGCGGCATGGCGGTCACGAATAATTCATATTTAAAAGATATGATGTTTCCGCTTAGAGACCATGGCGAATTTCCAAACTATAGGTATCCCCCAGAGTTTCGCAATGACCCTGAATTGATAGGAATTTGGGGCTACAACACCATTCTGGACAACATGGCCGCCGCCGTGCTCAGGGTGAAGCTCAAGTATCTACCGGAAACACTTGAGCGCAGAAGACAGATCGCAAGACAATATTTGTCAGCGTTTTGCAGGCCAGAATGGGATTTGCATCAATCGTGGCAGAACTACGTCCTGAAGGTTCCGGACGGCAAGCGGGACGCTCTCCAGCACTACCTTTACGACCAGGGCATCGAAACGATGGTCCACTGGCGCACCCCGAACCACAAGCAGAAAGCCCTCGGGCTTCATTTCCACTTGCCCGTAACGGAAAGTTTGTCGCAAGAGGTATTGTCCTTACCCCTTTATCCTGAGTTGGCAGATTTCGAGGTAGAGTATGTTATTAAAGCTGTTAAAGCGTTCTTTGAGTCATGATCAGAGAACGGCTATCGTCAATGCCTGCCCGGATTCGTTGTTCGCATGGATTACGAATCATAGAAACAATGGGGTCACTATTGAGCGGTCAGGTTTTTATTGGGTGATCTCCTCGGACGGAATTACTCTCAGGTCCCCCACTCCCAAAATGACGGGCTTTGGCCTAAACTACTTTAAGCACAAATTTCTCAAGTATTTCACCATCGAAAAAGACGATACTTGCTTGGATATCGGGGCCTGCATTGGTGACACGACTTTGGCTATGGTTAAGCTCGGATGTGGCAAGGTTTGCGCCGTTGAGCCCGACCCCATAAACGCCATGTATTTGCGGTATAATGTTGGACACTTAGCCGATGTCTACGAAATTGCCATATCGGACAAGCGCGGGCAGGCCACCCTGCATGTTGCCAGAAGCATTGCAGGGCATTCATTGGCGGATTACAGGACCAGGCGCTATGACAGCATCGAAGTCGATTGCGTCACTTTGAACCAGTTAAGTTGTGTGACTAATCTTTGGGATTTCGTCAAGATTGATGTTCAGGGCAGTGAAGAGACAGTTTTCCGGGGGCAGGAAAAGTTTTTAAGTCAAGTCAAGAAGATGGTAGTCGAGACCCATAAATGGCGCGAGGGAGACACTGCGCCATCTCTTTACCAGTTTTTGGAACCCCACTTTAAAAACGTGAGATTTGATAATAGGCTGTTTTATTGCTGGAATGATTAAGGGACTTGCAAGATTTCTTCTAACGCTCTGGAAGTTCAGGGATGTTCAGCTTGCCCTGTGTGCCGATATTCGCAATATCCGCACCATCCCGAAATCGACAGAGTTTGCCCATCACGCTTTTGGCGCCGTGATTGGCGGGGATGTCATAATGGGTGAGCATTGCATTATTCATCCCGGGGTGCTCATAGGTAATCGGGTCCCAACGGATGTACCCATGCAGCCGATTCTTGGCGACAATGTGGTGGTTTATCATCAATCTACCCTTCTGGGCAATATTCGGATAGGGAACGGCGCGAAAATCGGGGCGCACAGTCTTGTACTGAAGGATGTTCCCGAAAACACCACGGCTTATGGAGTGCCAGCGAAGGTAAATGTGGCGAAACATGAAAGCTAGGTTTTTCTACAAGGCTGCCATTTTCTGGAAATACAGGCATTTATGGGATGGCAGATGGGGTGCAGGTTATTCAAACAATCAAGCCCTCTATCACAAGCACAGGAAGTTCATCCTGGAGGCTATGGCGAAGTATGCGCCCTACTGTGATCTGAACGTCCTAGAGCTTGGTTGTGGCGCGGGCGCCAACTTGAAGCGCATCCAGATTAGATGGCCGTGGGCGCAGGTAACGGGTATTGACGTCAGCCAGGAGGCCGTCAATGAGGTGAAAAGTCTCGAGTGGGAAGATGGACCCGCTACGTTTAAGTGCCAGGATATTCGTGAGGGCAAATGGCGGAACGATCGTTACGACATTATACTCACGGATGCTATGCTGATATCCCTAAGACCGGAAACTCTTAGGAAGGTTTTGGCTTATTGCCTTGAGGCGGCAAGTATGGCGTTGGTATTTTGCGAGTGGCATCATTATGGCTCAGGTGGATTCATTGATGAAAACCATTGGGTGCATAACTACCTGGAGTTTTTTCCCAAAGCGGTGATAACGAAAATACCGCCCGAGCTTTGGCCAGGAGGAGGGGGCTGGGAAAAATACGGCAGTATCATAGAGGTTGATTTGCGATGAAGCGATCCGAAGCCGAAGCGTTTGCGCGAACCATTATCAAAAAATGCGAAGAGAGACATATCTGGTACGATGTGCATAAAAGTTCCCGGCCCAAGCTGGGCAAGATAGAGATTGTCATATCATTAAAAGTAGACTCTGACGACTAAGTAATACTCAAACGAGCACCGAGGTAAAGGGCCGTTGAGGATTGCATCTAGTTCGCTAGGTGTGTTCCTTGACGGCCCTTTTTTTATTTCCACGAACACGAAAGGAGAAACATCTGATGGCTAAGGAGACAGACGGAACAGGGGCTCCTGGGAGTGCCGAAGATCAAGTGGCCGGCGACGAGACTCAGGACGAAAGCCAGGACGTTTGGAACGTAGAGGGTAATTTACCTGACGACATGAAGCCGGACAAGAAGGCAGTTCCGACACCCAAGCAAAAGCAGCCGGGGGAAGAACCTCCACCCGCCAAAGAAGAGGGCGAGGAAGAAGAGGAACCGGCAGAAGAAGTTGAGGAAGAAGAGCCGTCTTCTGAAGAGGCGCAACCTACGGAGCGCGAAATGGAGCTCGAAAGGCAGGTTGCAGAACTGACAGGCCAGATGGGTCAGTTTCAGCAGATGCTGGAATACTATCAGGGGCTTGTCAACCAGGGCGTACCCCAGCAGGGGCAGCAGCAACAACCTGGGCAACCGCAACCTCAAACCCCCGTGCCGGGGCAGCAACAACCCGGAACGGAAACCCAGATGCAGAAACCCCCGGAGGGAATACTAACTCCGGGCCAATGGGACAGCACCGATTGGGCAAAAGCCCAAGAGGACATGGGGAAATACTTCGATTGGCACACCAAATCGACCGTTCAGGAAAACTTGCAGAACGCTTATCAGCAAGCCATACAGCCCGTTTTTCAGGCTATCGGCAATCAGTTGAGTGCTATTCGGGAGATGGTCGTCAAGGCCCAGCATAAGGACTATGACGACGTTATCAAGGCGGTTCATGACGAACTGTTCTATCTCGACCCGAACGGCAGACCGCTTGCCGAGAAAAATCCGGCCCTGATTAAGTATTTTCAGCAAGCACCCTTTCCCGAACTGGCCATGTACCAATGGGGCCTATCGAAAAAAGCCCCCGATAAGATCAAGGAAGCTGCACGGAAAGGCTCAAAGGAAACGGCGAAGAAAATCGCAGCGAAACCCAAAGGCCCTACAAGGCCGAAAGCCTCTGCACCTCCCGGTGAGGGGCCTGCACTTGATTGGGATTCCGATGAGCAGACCGTTGAGGCGGAACTGGATAAGGCTCACCTCATTTAGTAACCGTTCTTCCTTGGTCCTCTTTTTCACTCATTAAGGAGGAAGAACTGGTATGGCCACTATTAAATTTACAGGACTTGTAAACAACGCACACAGGGTTCAGAGATGGGCCGTGCAGTTGTGGCATACGCATCAGAGAGATCAGTTCTTCAAGGGATATCAGGGAACCGGCCCGAACAACATTGTTCAGACCAAGTTGGACTTCACCAAGAAGGCCGGTTATCAGATGACCGAAGGACTGATTATGCCCTTTGAGGGCGCCGGGGTTGTAAACGACGAAGTGTTGGAAGACCAGGAAGAGGCCCCGGACTTCCATTCCATGACCTGGACGATTTCTCAGTTGAGAAATGCCGGTCGGGTGGAAGGCGAAGAGACAACCCAGCAGGTGGAATACAACCTGCCTGAAGAGACCAGGATGGGCCTGGGCGACTGGATGGCCGAAAAGAGAGACGAGGCCATTTTTACCGCCGCTCATGGCTCCTGTACGAAAATCTTTTACGTGAACAACAGGGCAGGCACCGCGACAGTCGTTGCGGCTGACCTTTTGACCCTGGCGGATATTATCAAGGCGAAGACTTACGCCAAGTCCACCGCGGACCCGAAGATTCCGCCTTTGAAGATTTCCAACGTGAACAAGAAGAGTGTCTATCGCTATTTGTTCGTCATGCACGACCACGTAGCGTACGACCTGGCAGTCAATGACGCCACCTATCAGCAGGTGGCCCGTGAAGCCCGCGAGAGGGGTGGGGGAAACCCGCTGTTCTCGGGTGCCCTTCTGGACTGGATGGGCGTTGTGCTCCAGGAGCATGACAATGTATCCAACTTTGCCGGATGGGGTGCAAGCGCGGACGTTTATGGGAGTGAATCGCTCCTGATGGGGCGACAGGCCATCATTGTCGGCATTGGTGGATACCGCATGAGGGGCAAGAACGGCTACCTCAAGTGGGTGGAGAAAAAGTTCGACTATGAGAACCAATTCGGCATCGCTGTGGGCATTATCAAGGGTGAGGCCAAAGCGGTTTATAACAGCAAGGACTTCTCCGTTGTTGCCTACCGGTCCGCCAGAACCAACGTGGCTTAAACCTTAAGTTTTTAACCCTAGATAAGGAGTTTACATAAAATGAGCGGTGATGAAGAAAGATCACGGGAGGCTCTAAGCCAGCAAGAGGACAAGGATCTCTGGCAATCCTTTTTACGGCTCACGGAGAATGATTTCATGTCGTGGGCCAAGGATCCGGAGAATCTGGCATCTGTGCAAAGCGCATCAGACCGCACGAAGAAGACTTACATTACGAAGTGGAAGAAGTATTCTGCGGAACCGTGTCCTCTTGAACCACCGGAGGATAAGCCGAAAGCCCCCGCTGTTATCTCCAAGAGAGAAGAGAGCGAGCCGGAAGCCCCTCCGGAAAGCCAGGATGTCGAATACCTCAGCTACGAGGAGTATTCCATGGGCAGTCGAGTAAACACCCTGGAATACTTCCGCGTACCCGACCATGACGTGGACCCCGCGACCCATCCCGGGCCGTGGACGGAGCGTTGTGTTGGGCGCAATCAGGAGACTGGAAAGCTCCAGATGGTTCGCATCCCCGCACGGGATTTTCCTGTCGAACCCCACATGGTAGTTCGCTACCGGGGAAGTGTGGTCCAGGACCACCAATCGGTCCACACGAATAGCGTTGTGTATAAGAAGCAGCGCCATGGGTACACTTTTGACAGGTTTTACATCAATCCTAGAAACAAGAAGCGGTACGACCGTTGCTGCCTTATCCTGGACCGGATTCATCAGGCCGGCCTGCTCTTTGAAAAATGGGTAGGCAGGGATAGGAAGGCGCGGGCCAGGCTGCGCAAACAGCGAGGAGCGCACGGGCAACCTTTAGACGAACCGATGTACGAATTGATCGGGGCGACTGAGGGGGATTACCGGGACCTGAAGCGGCTGTTCGAGCGGCATTTCCTGAGAAGCATGAAGGACGAGCTGGCTGACGATATTGGCTTACAGCTCCTTATCGGAACGTCATAACAATAGGAGGCATTGACGCTTATGGCCTTGGAACCAACCTACTACGACATTACGGACTTCAAGGAAACTGGTGTCTCCCAGGGCGATCTTGTGAAGGCCGTCTACAATCTGTGGAAGGCTATACACGCCATTTGCTACAACATTGACGAGGATACCGGCTCGCCGGGAACGGATTATATGTCCAAGATCGGCACGGACCTCAACACGGCAATGGCGAACATTGGCACGCCCCACGGGGCCACCACATAACCTACCATAATTCATTAACTCTCTTCATCGAGGAGGATTTTGACCTATGAAGAAACTGTTGAAAAAGCTGTTTATTCTTTCGATGGTTGTGGCTTTGTTTGGGATTTTTACTGCTCCGGCAGCTCACGCAGGGTACATCCATTTCACGATTACCGTTTACAAGGATACGGGTTATGCCACCTCTGCGGGTGGGTATACCCAACTGACAAGCGGGGTCCAGTACATTGTGCTGGAGGATACCGCCGATTCACTTGAAACCATCTACAGCGATACTGCCGGGACTGCCATGACGAACCCGGTTACGGCCACCGTGTTCAATACTACGGACGACATTGATTTCTATGTGTCCGACGCGGAGACTGCCGTTGACATTATCGTTGTGGATAACAGCGGTGGGTACACCGCCATTCTGGACAACTGCACCACGAGCACTCATACTTGCATTATTGATGAAACACCCGGAGTGCAGCACAAAAATATCATCTGGTATTGTATGTACTCTTCGGGTGCCACGCCGCGGGCGAACGCTTTGGACGGCAATATTGATACCGAAGTGGACCTCCTGGACGGCATGATTGTCCACGATGTGCAGATCGAAGTTGTGCAGGCAAGTGCCGGATCATCCATTGGTCTTTGTGTTGGTGGGGGTTCTACTGGAGAAGGTGACATTGATGGGTTTGTCGGTCCCCAAGATGTCGATGTCGGTGTAGGTAGAATCGTTGCTACCAAGAACCGTGCTATTCGTACTGCTGTTGCTTGTCCATATTATGGGGCGTTTTTTACTCATGAAGTCGGAGACAATGCAGCAGCGTTTTGCGACGGCACGGAGGATGTTTCCATTTATTGGGAAGGCCCGGCATTTCCGTACCAGGTGAACGGGGCTCATTGCCTGAGTTACAGGATTTCCTCTTCCGACAGCACAGCTAATACCGCCCAGTGGTTTAGTTCCAGTGTCGGCTGGGGCTTTATCCACTATTGGGTGAGCAAGCTCCGCTAAAACCGTAAACCTTTAAAAACCGAAAAGGGGTCTTGGCTTTGTCGTCAAGGCCCCTTCTTTATCAGGAAAGATAAACAGGTATGCCCGAAAACCGCCTGAACTCTACGGTAAAGTTAATGCTGGTCCTGTTCGTGATTCTGCCTTTCGGGATCATATCGAACGGTATTCTGCACCAGAGCCATAAGTACGGCATGGTGATTATCGCCCTGGCTTTGTTCGGCTCACTGACGCCCAATCGCTGGTTCCGGTATTTCGTCTGGTACTGCGCTTTGTGGCAGATCGTGTTGTGCCTGAAATGGATTTACGCCGGAATTCCACCGAAGCAGGCCCAGATAAGCTGGAAGTTCACCTATTTTGCCATCATTTTTATTGGCATTTACCTGATCGCAGCTTACAGCCGAATCAAGAAGGAGTGGTTCTACAATGCGATTTGCATAGCGGCGTTGGTGCATTTTGTGATCGCCATATTTCAACTGTTCGATTGGGATCCCGTTATGGTCACTCTCCAGGCCATCTACCGGGGGGACGTGCGGTTCGATTTGAAGCCCATATTCTTTTTGGGCTATCAGATGAAATCCCTCACGGGCATTCTGGCGAACAACAATTTCCTGGCCTGTTTTCTGGTAGTCGCTTTGCCGTTCTTCGTAAGGCCCAGATGGTGGCCTGTCGGCATCCTCATAGCCATTATGGTGTTGAGGCTGTTTACCGTGACGGCCACATTTGCAGCCTTTGTGGGCGGCATTTACTATTTCCGTAAGGACATTATGGCCAAGAAATGGCTCCTGGTCGTCCTGTTAGCCATCACCGCCTTTATTGTCGTCACGAAGCAAAGCCTGACCATTCACCTGTTTTCCTCTCCCATGCCCGACCGATTCGAGTGGTGGCTATGGGTGTGGAACAACATGCAAACCCGATGGGAGTACATGGTGTTCGGTCTAGGCCAGGGAGCCATCTGGCTTTACAACTACCCCATCCATAACGAGTTCGTGGAGTTCTTCTATAATTTCGGGATAGTGGGAATGCTGTTCCTTGTGCCTTTCCTGCTTTCCGTGCCCAGACGAAACAAGAGGCTTTACACGGCCTTTATTATTTTCTCCATCACCTGCATGGGAACGTATCCTATGCACCTGGCCCAGCACACCTTCATGATTGCCATGATTCTGGGCCTCCTAGAGAGGGAGAAACTTACATGCCAATCGAGTCCTACACCGTAACCGGCCTGTTTGAAGGCTATACGTTCTCCGAACTAAAGGAACGCACCCTCCAAAAACTCCGCCAGAAATCCGAAAATTACGACCGGTACTCCGAAGCCAAAGTGGAGAATGCCCTGAACGATGCCCTCATTAAAGCTGTGGGCATGACGGGATGCCTCCGGGCGTTCGCCATTATCCGCATGAAGGACGGCTTTTCCCAGTACAAACCCCCCACCCAGATGCTCAAGCCCACCAAGGCCTTCTTTTACCAATCGGCTACAAGCTATTACGAGCTTCCCCAGAAAACCCGCGCATGGCTCGATAAGCACAAACGCGGCTGGAGGGCCATGGACGGCGACCCTTTGTATATGTATCCAGGGGACAGCTACGGCAATCTCCGCAAACTCGGGTTCGCGCCTACCCCCGACACGGACGGGAACGATTACGCATCTTCGCCCGACAGCGGAATTTACGCTTCGGAAAGTTCCATGGAGACTTCCGGGAACGTGGAGGGGGTGAATAACGCTGCCCACGCCACTATCTGCACCGACAGTGACGGGAGAACCCTATCCGACGAGGGGGTTCAGGTGGGCATGATGGCCGTGAACGTCACGGACGACTCGAGCGGTCAGATTACGGCAGTATCCGGGTCCACGTTTACCGTCACGCTGGCAGGCGGGACGAACAATACGTGGGCTGTCGGAGATAGTTTCATGATTCTCGCCGGGGAGTACGGGGTCGTAGTGGACTGGACCAACGAGGAGCATTTCCTGTTCACAGCGGATATTGGGGGCATTGCGGACGTGGAGACCCTTGTCGGGAACGTCTACCTGGAGTTCACCAGGCGACCTTTAAAGATGCACCTGAACAACCACAAACCGGAGTTACCCCCGGAGCTTCATATCTATTTGCCTGACGGTGCGGTGTGGTTTCTGAAGCGGGACGCCCCGCAGGGCTCGAACGATTACCAGATGGCTGTTACGGCCTGGCAAGCCTTCGAGAAGGGCATCAAGGGGGACTACATCGATCTCGAGAGCGTTATGGAAGACAGTTGCCTGACGGATTATCACTGATATGCGCGAACCGATCGAAATCAGATTCACGGGCGGGATAAACAATCAGGACACTCCCCTGGACTGTTTTGTCCAGAGACAACTGAAGAGAGTCCCGGTGCTTATCAATGCCGACACGGAATTGAGCGGCAAGATTATTCCCTTGAGGCCGAAACGTGCCATGAACTCTACCGTTTGCGGGGCCAGCGTTCATACCATTCTCAAGGCTAACCTGACCATCCTGGTAGGGGCGGGGGATAGCCTGTATTACCTGGACAGTGACGATGAACCCGTCCTGCTGAAGTCCGGCCTGAACGATTACAACTTTCACATGGCCCAGGTGGGCAACTGGGTGTACGGGACGGACTATTACGAGAATTTCAGCGTTTATATCGGAAGCGACCCGCCTGTTTATTGCAGTTGGGGCCATGCCGTGCCGGAGTCTCCCCCTACGGTAGTTGCGGGCGCGGCGGGCAACCCGGACGGCACGTACATCTGCTATTACAGGTACAAGATTACTTTGCCTGACGGCACGATACTCAGGACGGGTTTATCGGAAGGGGCGAGCGTAGACGTTACGGGCGGCAAGAAAATCGAGTGGTCGGCTATGGTTCACGCCTCTTACACGGGCGCCACGGCGGTTCAGATAGAGCTGTTCAGGACCATGAGCGGCTGGTCGGCTACCTATCTGGTGGCCACTATTGACGAGGGCACCACGGCGTACTCGGACAATGTGGCTGACGCTACGGTTCAGGCCAACACGGAGTTCGACGAGACGGGCTATTATCCCCCACCTTCTTCCGCTATCCGGCACGTCTTTTACCACGAAGGGGCTGACAGGGTGTTTGTCGCTGTGGGCGGGGATGTGTACTGGTCCGAGCCGGCTCTTTATAACGTATTCGTCTATAACGAGAGGGCGGCTGAATACACGAACGTCAATAGCGTTTTCCTGGGCAGCCAGCGAGAAATTACCTGCATGGCCCTCCTGGACGAGCAGCTCTATTTGGGCGCAGAGCACACCTGGCGCCGTCTAAGGGGAACGGATCCGGCATATTGGGCATGGGAATCCGTTGGGGGAGCCATTAAGGGTCCCATGGACGAGCGTAACGCCGTGGTGACTAAATGGGGCATCATCTACCCGGGAAACGACCATGCCATGTGGATATTCAATGGGTTCGAGACGGACAGGATTATCACGTGGTTCAGGCCCGGGGGCTACGGTTTTCCCTCCTCAACGTCCTTTGCCATCTTTGACGGCAGGTTCCTGAGCCTCTTCCTTTCGCCTACCGCGGGCCTGTACGACTACCCGGAGTTCCGGTTCGACTTCCTGAACTATCCGACAGAAGCCCCGCGAGTGGTTGTCAGCAGCCGAAACCCGAGCGCAGCGTTTTACCACAACGATTCGGACGAGATTTATTTCGGCACGGAGGACGGCTACATCCAGAACGATACTGACGTTACGACCGATGTGACCATGAGTTTCTACACCCCGGAAATTCCAGTAGAGGGTATTACGAAATACGGGGACGCTGCGACCATGTATGTCGATTTTTGCAGCGGCGGGGACCAGCTCAGTATCTCCGTGTACCTCGACGAGTCAACCGATGCAGACGACCTCACGGCTATCACAGCGGCCACAAGACAGCGGAAAGCCATCCCCCTATTGGAGTATCCTTCCCGGACCATCATGCTTCAGTTCAGCCTCACGACTCACGAACTCCTGGCCGAAATTAGGGAACCTTTAATTATCACAGGGGACGAGGATGCCGACCCAGCGACCTGATAAGGTAGTTTTCGAACCCATCCGGGAACCCCACAAGGCTCTTCCCTACTGGGACTGGTTCGCTAATTCTCGCTTCTTTGCCCGCTATCCCATCGGGGCCCTGGAGTCGGCTTTCGGGCAGGTACTCAACCGGGAAGCTATCGCCATTGTGGGCTTCCTGAACGGGGAGGCAAAAGGGTTCGTTATTATCAAGCCCAAGCAGGAACCCCATCCCACGGAACCCAAACTGATAAGCGTATGCGAAGTGGTCCAGATTTACGGGTATCGCTACCTGTATAAGTTCCGGGACGAATTCTTCTCATGGCTCAAGGGCTTCGGGTACGAAAAACTCAGAGGGTACAGCAATGCCCAGGACAAGGCGTTCGAGAAACTGTTCGATATGACTAAAATCTATTCGGTTTACGAAAAGGAGTTTTAGCTATGTGTTTTGGTGGACCAGGACCAGGGGCAGGAGGCCCCACGGCAAGTCCGGGAGGAGGCATGATGTTCGGCGCGACGCCCGCACAGGGGGGTTTTGTCGCCAATGCGCCCACCCCCGCACCCTCTCCGAGCATGTCTTTCGGGGGCGGCGTTCAACAACCCGGATTCGTTACGAACGCACCGCCCGGGCTACCCCCGTCACCCGAGCAGGGCATGAGTTGGGGAGGCGGTTTGCAGCAGCCGGGATTCGTCACGAACGCTCCGCAACCCCCGGCAGGCATAGGAGACCAGAGCGGGGTACTCCAGAAGGCTAAAGACTTCCTGCTCAACCTCGTCACGGGACAGGCAGGGGGTGTGCTGGGAAGCCTGACGAGTCACCCGTTTGCCATGACCCCGCCTATCAGCTTGGCCTTGCAGACAGCGAAGGGCATATTCGAAGGCCAGAACCCGGACCTGGCTCTGGCTAATGCCATCCTGGGTCCCATGACGTTCGGCTTGATGAACCTGTCCGAACTGACCGGACAAGTGCCGGGGCAGGCGGGCAACCCAGCCCTTGGCGGTCCTGCCGGAACCATGCCGCCCACACCTTCCGGGGGACCCGTAGCGGGCCCATCCGTTCCAACTCCTGCACCTCAAATGATGGTCCCCCCTCCCATAGAATCGACACCCACACTTCCGCCTGTATCTACCACTATGCAGTTGCCGAACGTCCAGCCGAATCTTGACAGCAGCATTATGGCCTTCAAAGGCATACGCGGCAAGGGCAGGATGGCCCCGAAACAAGACTGGCTTAACCTTCGATAAAGGAGAACGAATAAGATGTGCTTTCAATCCACACAACTTCAGCAACCCTCTCCGCAGGCAGGATTTGGAGGATTTACCAATAATGTGATGCCACCCGTTACGGCTCCCTCTCCGACTATGGGGAGTTCCTGGTGGGGCAATCAGGCCTCTCCATATACCGGCTCCCCGGTTACGCCCACCGTAACTACTCCTGGCCAAAGCTGGGGCGGGGGTGCCAATCAGCCGGGATTTATGACCAATCCGCCCGCCACGCAACCTCAAAGTCAGGTGGGTGGGGGTATGAACTGGATGGACCTTTTAGGCAAAGTGGCGGGTCCCGCAGCGATGGTGGGGGCAAGCATGATCGGGGCGAAGTCCCAATCCGGCATGATGCAGGACCTGTCGGGGGCACAGCAGCAGAGCTACGATAAGTACCTCCAGACTATCAATCCCCCGGAAGCGGTCAAGCAAGCCCGGTTTAACGAACTCAAACAGGGTACGCTCAAACAGGCCGGCACCGCCAGGAGACGTCTCGGGAGTCAAATGGCTTCCCGTGGTATTCGCGGCAAGGGTGCCGCGGCACCAATAGCCGAAACGGAAGAGGATATCCGGGACGCTATTAACAGGGCCTACTTCACCGTGTACGGTCAATACAACGTACCGGGGATGCCCCCGCCAGTCAATTACGCCCCCAGCACGGGACAGCTTTTAGGATCCCAGGTGGGCGACCTCGGGACCCTTCTAGCTATGAAGCAAATGTTCGCGTAGGAGATTTTCGCAAATGCCTTACGTCAACCCCTATCAGGTTTTATCCCCGTATCTCCAGCCCTCCGTTAAGACGGCGACTGCCCTTCTTCCTACGTTCTTGCAGCACAAGCGATGGAAGGAGGAAACCCCCGGGCGGGAAGCTGCAACCAAATACACGCAGGAACGGGCAAAACAAATCGAGGAAACGCGGCAACGCTGGACGGACATTATGACAGGGGGATTGCCGGGATTTTCCAAACTCCTACCGGAAGGCGTGACTCCCGAAACCTATCTCAAAGCGAGACAGATAGGGGCTATCAGTCCTATGTCCATTACCCAGCCTTCTTATCAGTTAATAACAGCCCCTGGAGAGGGAGGGAAGCCCGTACAGCAATGGGTTGAGAAAGGCAAGGGGGGTCCTTTCCCCGCTTATCAGAAGCAAGCCTTACAGAGAAAAACTTACGATTGGTCAGACCCGCAGGGAAACAAGTGGGCCAGGGATTATGATTACGACTCTACAACGGGTAGTTGGGAATGGTCGGGGCCAGCCCGCATGACTCAGAGAGCCAAAACCCTTGAGGATATTTCAGCAGAGGCAGCGGCAAGGGCCAAGGGGACGGAGACAGTCGAACAACTCAGCCCCTCCCAGATGATAAACCAGATGAAACTGGAGGCTATGCAGAGAGTCCAGGCGAATGTTGCTAACGAAAATGACCTTCTCATCCTTGGTTATCACAAAGACCCCGTGGCGGCATCGCTTATCGGGCAGCTTATGGACGGCATATCCATGGGCCTAGTAAGCGTAGAGGAGGGCGGGAAACGTAGGCCGCCCAACCAGGACGAAATCATGGGCATGATCAGGGAACGCCTGGACGTTTACCAGAAGGCTATCAACGAGAAGTACCTCGGGCCACAGCAGGCCCCTGTCGATCAACCCAATTTGCAGGACCCATTAGGTATCCGATGAACCTTGCCGAAATAAGACAGAAATATCCTCAATATAGCGACATGCCGGATGGAGATTTGGCACAACGTCTTCACTCCAAGTTCTATGCCGATATACCTTTTGAGGAGTTTTCCAAGAAGATCGGCTACGAACCCGTAAAGGAAGCGACACAACCTTCATGGGTAGGGGAACAAGCTGGCGGGGCATTGGAGACCGCCCAGAATATCGGCAGGGTCTATCCTGCACTCGAAGCAGGGGCAAGCTGGCTAACGAATCTCTACGGTCTTCCCGCTTCTGGACTTGCCGCACTCGCAGGGTTGCCTTTCGGAAAAGAACAGGAATGGGCTGAGAAGACCCGTGAAGCCCTTATCTATCAGCCGCAGACGGAACGCGGTCAGCAGCTCATGGGGCGGACTATGCTGCCTTTTGAGAAGCTACAAGAGGCCGCTGAATACGCAGGTGGAAAGACTCTTGAGAAAACCGGAAGCCCTGCCCTTGCAACGGGAGTCCATACAGCCATAGAAGCGGCACCCGTCTTGGTTCCCTTCGGCCCTAAGTTCGTCAAGGGTATCCGCAATAAGATTGTCAACTCAACTACATGGCGTAAGGCGTCTATCCCCGAACGAAACCTTATTATTCAGGATTTGGACGATGTTCTCAACAATCCTCAGTCAATAAAAAAGGGCGTTACGGAAGCGGATATTGTCCGCAAATACGGCGGGAAGTATTTTGAGCAAGCCCTTGAGCGCAGAATCAAAGGGGAAAGCAGACACACTTTTGCGGATATTATAGAGGAAGTGGAACCTACTGGTCCCCCACCCGTTCCCGGCATGTGGCAGGGGGAACCCCGCGCCGAAATGATGCCATCCAAGGAGTTTGCGACCACCCCTGTACGCGGCCCTATCCCGCAACCCCGGAAACCCATGGCAGGCCCGGGAGGTGGATGGGTAGAAGGTGCAGGGGAGATTAAAAAGCCCTACCCCGGCCAGAAAGCAATCCCGGTGCCTATCCCGAAGCTGGGGCCTCCACCTGAAGCACCTGTACCGTCAGGGCCTCCTATCCCTATGACGCAGGGCATAGGAAGCCAGGTGCCTTTCCCCGAAGGGTTTACGCAAGCAGGGGCGCCGCCTCCGGAAGAAATCGCCAAAGCCCTCGAAACCGAGCGGGAGACAGCGGCGGCAGAGGAGTTTGAGAAGGCAAAGGTAAAGGAAAAGCCAGAGAAATTCTCTAAGCAATGGTTAATGAGAACTTTTAAGGGTGATGTTTATAACCAAACTGGAGATTTTCTTGGAAGCGTTTATCTGGACGGAGAGGAAGCGCATCTTTTAAAGATTGATGATGGTAAGGTAGTTGAGAAACTAGGCGTTTACAAACCTACCGATTTTGAAAAGGCCGGGAAACTTCAACTGAGTGCTAGGCAATCCGTTCAGGAATGGAAACTGAAACAGCCCCCCCGTATCGAGAAAGGAGAGGTACGAAAAGCCGCTGCCTTCAGCCCCGACACTCTCCTGAAAGCCGCCACGGAAATCGACCCTGAGCTTGTCCATGTGGGCGTTAAGGAACTCCGCAAGAAGTTCCCCGATGTGTCTAAGGATGAGTTCGACAAGGCCGTCCTGAACCTTAGAGACAAGGGCGAGGTATGGCTCCAGAGAAGCGCAGCATCCCCCAAGGTGGCTGAAAAGATGGGCCAGGAGGTCGTAGTCGAAGGCGAGGACACCTATTCCTCTTTGAGTAAGAGGAAGCCTACTCCCCGTGAAGCGAAGGGGAAAGAGCCGTGGGAAAAAGCAGAAATTAGGGCAGAACAAATTGATGATGCTGAAAAAATAGCCAAAGCACTTATCAAAGACAAGATTTCACGCAACAAAGCGTTCGACAGGTATGTGGCTCAACAACTAGGTCGTCCCGATTTAACTGAGGGAGAGTTTTTAGAAATTTATGATAGATATAAAGCCGAATACCCCGACCTGAAGCCCGTTAAGGAGGAGAAAGCCCACATCCTTGCCCCCGACACGGTAGAGGGGGTAGAGGGGAACATCCTTTGGGAAGATAAGAACGGTGTGGTTTACGAGTCCTCCAAGCTGGGTTCGAAGCATCATGGTGACATTCCCGAAGGAGTGCGTCTCAAGATTGAAGATGTTGCTAGGCGGGGTTTTATATCGGAAGGGAAAGAAACGTGGCTAGAGAAGCCCATTCCGTTGCCGAAGAAGAAGCCTGTGCCCTTGAAAAAATCGGAGAAGGCTAAACCTAAACGAGTAACTGCCCGAGATTATTTAGAAGAAAAAGTTGTTGCTGGTGGAATTGAAACGACTAGGGGTCAACTCATTAAGGAACTGCAGGCGCAAGGGGCAAATCGACAACAAATAGATATGTATTTGATGGGCTTGGAAACAGGGAAAGAAGCTAGGGAAAAGGCTAAACCAGAGAAGGCAAAGGGGAAGAAGGCTGAGAAACTACCAGAAGGTGCAGAACTCGTAGCGCGACACATGAAAAAGCCTGAATATAAAGGGGATTCGGAAATAGTTACAGAATATTATGTTACCAAAGCACCATCTGGTAAATATGAAATGTATCGAAGGCGATACAAAGATCAGGAAAAGGTTTCAGAAGATTTATTAACCCAAGAATGGACGAAAGAAAAAGCCGCAACAAGCTCTGAGACTGTTTTTTTGAATGCAGAAAAGTTTAATATCGGAAAAGAGTTGCAGAAACAGAAAGATGCCGAAGAAGAATTTAATAAGCAAGAGTATAAACTTCGTTCTGAACTTCAAGATTTGATTGATAAAGGAACAGAAGAATATCATAAAGAATTAAAAAAAGCCCGAATATACGGTAAGGCAGAAAAGGGTGAAGCCCCCCAAGAAAAGATAGATGCTATCGCGGCCAAACTAAAGCCCAAATGGGAGCCTCAAATTGAAGTAAAAAGGGCCGAACTAAAAGAATTTCGAAAAGGTAAAAAGAAGTTTATCGCTGATTTCTTAAAACCCCCCTCCAAGCCCTCTACTGAACCACAAAAGTTCGGGGAACCTGATAGAGCCATAGGCCGTGCCTACATAAAAGACCGCTGGCGACCCATTGTAGGGCAAAGGGAAATCAAGAAGGGCAAGAACAAAGGGAAACTGGAGGTAAGACTTCCTGACGGCAAAAAGGCCATAGTGGAAAAAGACGCTATCAGGGAAATGTGGAAGCCCGAAGAGACGGGCAAGAAATCCCTGAAACAGCTTTCCAAGAAGTACCTCGGCTCCGAGGAGGGCATGGTGGACCTCGGAGAAATCCTGGACGTTCTCAAGAAGGCCCAGATCAACCTACCCAAAGACGATATAGGGGTTCTTCAGCAATTTCTCCGTATCCCCGATTGGCTCACCGAGTCCCATCCCAAGGAGTTGAAGTTCGTCCGCGAGAACCTGAAAAAGAGGGACTTGCACCGGAACCTGCTCAGGCACGACCTCATGGGAGCCGTGAAGCCCTTCCTGGACCTCAAGGGGAAGTCTTTCGAAAAGGTGGCCGAAGCTCTCATCAAAGGCGACCAGATAGGGGCCACCCTGCCGGATAAAGTCCTCAAGAAGAAGTTCACCCCGGAAGAGGCCAACGCCTACCGTGCCGTCAGGGAAGTCCTCAACTACATTTGGTTCGAAGACCTGCCTCAGCTCATGAAGGACCTCGGGCACAAGGAATCCGAGATTCAGGAGAAAATGAAGCAGTATGGGAAGCTGGGGGCTTACTTTCCGAGACGAAGGATAGGGCGGTACTTCATTAAGGCCACCCGAAAGGAAGTGACTGAAGACCCGGAAACCTTTGTTCTGTGGCGGGAGCATTTTGACGACATTATCCTGACAGCCACCAGGGGCAAGATAGGCATAAAGTCAGCCTTCAAAAAGAAAAAGCTCGAAGATATGTTCCCCGATGCCATTATAGAAGGTCCCAAGGAAGTTACCCGCTACCCGGAGAGTATGTACTTTGAAGTGTCCCCCGCCGTTACCCAGGAACTCCTCGACTATGCCATGAAGCACGTTGAAGGCACCAAGGCCGAGAAGAACGCCTTCAAGAAGGCCATGGAGCAAGCCGTAGCCGATGTGTTCAAGGTCAGGGGTTTTATGGAACACGCCAAGGGCAGGAAGGGCATCCCCGGCTATGAACTCGCTCCCAAATACGCCAAGGAAACCCTGATAAACTACATAAACGGCTACGCGGGATTCAAGAGCAAGATGCTTGCCGCAAGGGAGTTGTGGCACGAATGGCCTAAAGTGAAATGGGAAGGCAAGCCGGGGCTGAGAACGTGGGCGGACAACTACGTCAAGGACACTTACTCCAACATGGATCGCCTCGACCTTGCTGTTGACAAGGCGCGGGGCATTTTCTTCTATCAGTTTCTCGGTGCGGTTATCAAGTCCGCCATGCTCAATGCTACGCAGAACTTCATCTCTGCCACACCGATGCTCAGTACGGAAACAGGCTGGGCGGGTACAAAGGTATCCGCAGAGATGGTCAAAACCATGGGCGACATTGTGCGCCAAACATGGACCAAGAAGCCCAAGACTACGGGCATTGACTGGCCTATGAGCAAGCGGGAAACCGCCACGTCCAAGAGGCTTTCGCCCGAAGAACAAAGGGCCATCACCAGGGCAAGGCTGGACGGCACGGTTGCCGACAAGCTCACCGAAGAACTCATGGGAATAGCTTTCGGCAAGTATGGTGGGTATTTTCGTAAACTCCAAAGCGGCATGAGGTTCATGTTCGGAAGCGTAGAGCGCATGATGAACCGGGAGCCTACTTTTATGGTGGCTTTCCGGGTGGCCAAAAAGAAGGGCATGGGCTTCGAAGAGGCGTACACTTTTGCCCAGCGCATGGTGGAAAAGAGCCATTACAACTACGGCAAGACGAACCTGCCTAAGCTTGTCAGGGGCGAAAACCTGAAAGCCTTGCGTCCTGCCTGGACGTTCAGGACGTACACCGCCAATCTGGTAGAGGAAATGGGCTACCTCTGGAACCTTGCCGAACGGGAGCAAATGAAGGCTGGGCAAAAGCCATCCATCCCGGTAGGTAAGGAGAAGTTTACCCGGAATGTCAAGGGCAAGATGGCTCTTGCCAGAATGTTCGCCGCCCTGCTTGCTTTTGGGGGACTGGCAGGAATTCCTTTATTTAACGATCTGATGGATTTCATTGCGAAGCGCACGGGGGAGGATCCCCGGAGCAAGATTGCGGAGATTGCTGGCGATTGGGCTGACATGGTGTTCTACGGCGGCCCGGGACTCGTTGGGGTGGACCTGACAGGTTCCATATCCATAGAAGTTCCGAGGAGCGCAGCGGAGCTTATCGGCATCCCTTACGAGTACGCCAAGCGCACCAAGAATTTCATGGACGACATTTACGTTCAGGACTGGCAGAGAGCAGCCGAGGATTTTCCGCTTACGCCTCAGTTTGCCAAGTACCCTATCCAGGCTTATCGCTATGCCACTGAAGGTTTCAAAACCCGAACGGGTGTTGACATTGTAGACGATGATTTTCAACCCATCAAGCTCACCCAGTGGGAAGCCATGAGAAAAGCGGCAGGCTTTCAACCCACCCGCATATCGGAGCACTGGCGCAAGGAGAGAACTAGGGCCATCACAAAGAAGTACTGGGAGGACCGCAAGACACGGCTCCTGACTGCTCACAGGAACGCCCTGAGCGCGGGCGACTACCAGAAGCTCGCAGAGATAGGCGGCAAGATTCAGGATTTGAACTCGCAGCTTCCCCCCGAGGTGGCTCCTATCAATATCAGAACCATCAAAACGGGCATGAAGCCCATTAAGAGCAAGCGGGAAGCCATTGGCCGCAAGAGGATAAAGTGATAAATGCCCGTCACCCAATCTGCAAAACTGACCGCCAGAGGACAGGACTGGCTCGAGGACAAGCCCGCCCTGCTCAGGCAGCTCAACTATATCATAAAGGATATCTACTGGTGGCTTGACTACATCCGGGGCATTGAGGGCCACACCTTTGCCCCGTCCAGCATGACCGTCCCGGACCACGACCACACCGCGGCAGATGAGGGTGGGGACTACCCATGGGCCGATTTAGTAGTGGCGGACGTTACTTATCTTCAAACGCTTGTCGCTGACATCCTGGTCAACAACCTCGTTGACAAAAGTTCCGATGAGACTATCACCGGGACATGGATATTCCAGAAATACGCCTACGTTACGAAAAGCGGCGCGGGTCCTTTCAATCTCACCTCGGACGACTACGGCAAGAAAATCTTTATAGACAACGGCGTGAACAACGTCGTTGTGAACCTCCCGGACATTGACGCTTCAAGCATCGGCTACTGGCTGAGTATCGTCCGGATGGGAACTGGTACGCTCAGTATTCAAGCCAAGGCGGGGGATACCATCGGGCCTTCCTCTGCGGGAGGTTATGTTCTATCCATGGAGACGCGAACGTACCCGGAACTCGGCCTGGAAGTGGAAAGCGCGACTCACTGGTCCCCCGGCGCCATGGGGAGTTACGGAATTTGGAGAGTGTTTTGATATGGCTGGGCTGGATCCCATTATTGTAATAGGTATCCCCCGCAGCGGCACGACTAATGTGGCGCGGTTGCTCCATAATCATTTCGGGGTGTTTATGGGTCACAAATTCTGGAACCCGGGATTCGCAGGGCCTGACGGCACTTATGAGGATTTGCGTCTTATGGAGATGAATCAATTATTTGATTTGGGGCTTATTAAGATCGAGCCCTGGAAGCGGCGATTTAGACGATTTGTGAAATCCAGGCAGAAACTACAAAAGCCTTGGGGATTTAAAGACCCGCGTTTAATTCATGTTTTGCCTGTCGCCCTGTCATTTTTTGAACACCCACTCATTATCCGCTGCGAAAGGCATAAGGAATACGTGATGCACAGCCAGACGACAAAGCTGGGCTGGAAACGGGAAGATGCCGAAGCGTTTTACGACAATGCCCAAAAAATTATGGACCACGTTCTAGGGGGTCAGAACTATCTACTAGTGCATTATCCCGAAGGCGTAAGGCACAAAGACGAAAAAATCATTAGTGCTTTGGAGCAAATAGAATTGAGTTATGGCCTTAATTAATCCATACAAACGACATCTTAAATGGGAATCGACAGGCCGGACATACGAAAAACTGGACGCTGAGGGTCAACCGACAGGCGAAAAGATTTGGGCCGGTCAAATCGGTGAACAACAGGTCCAGGACGACCAGGGAAATTGGCAACCGTACATTCATGAAAACGATGAACTGAGGTTTTCCCATCACGACAGCCGCATTAAGTTTGAATCCGGGCAGCAGGTACTCAAGAAAGTAGCGGATAAGATTTGCGAATCGGTCAAGCTGTTTGTCGAGAAGGAAACTGCTCCCGGTGTGTGGGAGACACAACCTCATGGTCTGCCTACCCGAAACATTCTCCACAACAAGCGATTCAAGAATAAGGAGATTGTCGATTATGAGGGGTCGGCTATCGGCTGGCTGGAATTTCCCGACGCCCCGTATGACCTCCAGATCGGGATGCAGGTTGGCCGCCGCAAACATAGCGTGTTCGGCTTTCGGTTTCGCGCCCCCATTTCCGGCAGGGTGCGGTTTCAGATTGTCAAGGATGGCATTCCGAAAGTTGCAGGAGGCGCTAAACTTATCAAGCGCACGATAAATGATGAAGAGCGCATACTCGGCGTCCAGTACAAGGATTGGTATTGGAAATGGACGTATGACGAGGCGGCGTATCATTCGATAGATGTGCAAAATTCGAGCGCATATCCCGGCACGTGGAAAGCCGTCATTACTATTGGGCCTTTCGATTATGAGGAAAATACGTGGATTGAGGTCGTACCTGCCACTTGGGGGCCGACAGATACGAGTGACGATTGTTACGAAGATGCCAGAACAACTTTCAGAGAGGACATTGGTGCCTACAACGACTTAGTACAGGGATACAATTACGCCTACATGGAATCAGGTTGGATCTGGAGTAATGTACAGGCATCAGGTACGGCGGGAGATGGGTGCTATATCGAAATATATGTTAGAACGTTAGGTTCCGGCTCTAACGGCAACGAGTATGGTCGCCTGTATGCTGTTGATGCACGGGATGTGACGGCATGGAGCCAGGACTATAGGCCATACACTCATACCACTCGTCATGCCACCTATGTAGCGTGGAATGTAGGCGCAACTGGCTTACAGAAAAACTCCAGCATAAAAACGCTTATCCAAGAGCGATTTGACGACGACCATGTGGCAGGGGATGAGATTGGCCTTGTATGGTTGGAAACTAGTCATTCCGGCTTTAAGGACAGGATTTATTATAACTCGGAAGATACTGGCAGTGGCGATCCCCCAGCCCTGTATATAGTTTATACGGCGGGAAGTTCCTCATCCTCAAGTTCATTTTCCTCTAGTTCTAGCTCGTCAAGTCCGTCAAGCTCATCCAGTTCCAGTTCGCTAAGTTCCTCCTCGTCAAGCAGTAGCCTATCTTCGTCAAGCAGTTCAAGCTCACCGTCCAGTTCCAGCTCTTCGAGTTCGCCATCCTCCAGTTCATCCTCTTCGTCACTAAGCTCAAGCTCGTCAAGTTCTTCTCCCTCGTCCAGCAGTTCATCATCGTCGCCCTCATCCAGCTCCAGTTCCTCCAGCCCTTCCAGTTCGTCAAGCTCCAGCTCACCGTCAAGCTCCAGCTCATCCCCGTCTTCGTCATCCAGCAGCCCATCTTCGAGCAGTTCCTCGTCAAGCCCGTCCAGCTCGTCGTCCAGCAGTTCACTATCATCTTCTTCCTCAAGTTCTTCGCCCTCGAGTTCCAGTTCAAGCCTTTCCTCATCTTCATCTTCAAGTTCTCCATCATCCTCCAGTTCCAGCTCGTCATTATCTAGCTCATCTTCCTCTTCATCATTCAGCAGTTCCAGCTCGTCCTTATCGTCCAGCTCTTCTTCTTCGTCTCCATCAAGCTCCAGCTCTTCAAGCTCCGAATCCTTATCAAGCAGTTCGAGCAGTTCCAGTCTATCAAGCAGCAGCTCCTCTTCTTCGCCATCCTCATCATCCAGTTCCAGTTCGAACCCATCAAGCAGCAGTTCCTCTTCTTCTGAGTCCAGTTCATCATCCTCATCTTCGCCAAGCTCCAGTTCGTCCAGTTCATCTATGAGTGCGCTTGAAATACTTTATTTCGGGGTGGCTAACCCATGATGAGGTATGCCTTGAGAATCCTAAGTTTGCTGACTATCGTGTTGTTTGCTGTGTTTCTTACGATGTCCGAGGCGGATGTTTTTCTTGCGGCTGACCCGGAAGAAAGCGACGAACCGGAAGTCTACATCATTTATTACAACGGCACCACGGAACAATATGAGACAGAGGCAGACTACACCATAAAGCACAATATTACCGAGTGGCCGGAAGACACCTACGAAGTCAAGTTAAGGTACGGCGCCACATCTACGGGCCCGTGGAGCGAATACTCAAGTACGAAATATCTCATCATCAGTTATCAGTCGGGGGCAGACCAGGCAGAAAGTTTTTTTCACCGATTTCAAACATGGAGAATTAAAGACCCATGACCATCCATAAACTATACCTCGGAAGCGTGGGACCCTTCCTGTTTAACGATGAGGACGACATAGACGACCCTGAGAATGATTTCCAGAACCAGAAACAGCGGGCTATTGTGACCAACTTTCCGCTCGGTGCGTGGACACAGCTTCCCATTGAGGACAGGGTACAGGGCGGTCAACTCACCGATGCCGATTGGTTGAAACTCATCTGTGTGGACAGCCAGCAGAGCGAAACGCTTATCCTGCCCACCATTACGGCGCAGCACCGGGGGAAATGGATAGGGGTAGCCCGGACGACTTCGTCAGAACTGATTGTGCAGGCACCCGTAGGGACTAAAATTGCCAGTTCCCCTGTGGGAGGCAAACTGATCTGCGCCAATGACAGTAGGCAAGGGGCATGGCTTGTTTTTTTCGCCCTCACCTTAAGTCAATACAGTCCGGGCTGGGGCTATGGCAAATGGCAGGTAGCGGCATGAATTACGATCTTGACTATTACGAGAACCTTCTCAGGCAGTACAGTGCCACGGGGGAGCAGATTGCCAGGCGCAGATGGCAATGGATTACGGACACCATCGACCCTAAGATAGTTCTTGACTACGGTTCCGGTGTGGGATGGTTCAGGGCATGGAGGCCCAAGGGTGTCGAGGTTCACAGCTATGATATAGGCCCCTTCCCGCAGACGGGCGTTGAGCTTCGCATGTATGACGTGGTGTGCTTCTGGGACGTGCTGGAACATATTGACAACTTTTCTCAGGTAGAACCCATTCTGGCTTTAAGCCATAATGTGGCCGGGACTGTCCCAATTAAGCCTGACAAGACGAGGTACGCAACCTGGAAGCACTTTAAAATAGGAGAACACCTTCATTTCTGGAATAAAGAAACCCTGAACGGTTTCTTTGAGCGATACGGCTTTCAGTTAAGCAAGCATAGCAGGGAAATCGAATGTCCCCCGAGAAAGGATATCCTATCATTCTTTTACCAAAAGGAGATAACAAGATGACTAAGGTATTAAGTGTTCTGGATTTTGACGTAAGAAAAAAGGTTCTCGAAGCCCTTGCTGCGGGTAAATACATAGTGACCGTAAGCACGGTGAACGAAAAGACAGGTAAGCTCGACCATTATGCGGTCTTCAAGGAGTTCCCAACGGACGATATTTTTCCAGCTTTAGAAGAATGCGTTAAGTTAGTGGCAAATCAATTAGGTAAAATAGATGAGGAAGGTCATATTACGCAATGAATTGAGTCCCGGTGATATCCTGACCATGACGAGGGTAGTGGCTGACCTGGCCATGGCTTTCCCTGAGTGGCTTATAGATGTCCGGTCTCCCTGCCCCGAAATTTGGGAAAACAATCCCTACATCGTGCCATTAGAGCAAAAAGAAGAGGGTGTCGAATCCTTCACGGTTCATTATAACGGCATCCACGAATCGGGCTGGAAAGGTCAGCACTGGACCGATGCTTTCCATGACGATGTGGAACAACAGTTAGGGGTTTCGTTCTCGAAGACAGGTATTAAGCCGGAGCTTTATTTATCGGATGAAGAGAAGGGCTGGATTAATCAGGTGGAGGTGGATTGCGGCTGGCCCGGTCCCTTCTGGCTCCTTAATGCCGGTCACAAGCCTGATAACACGCTGAAGCAATACCATCGCTGGCAAGAGGTTGTGGATCTCTTCAATGACTATTTCAACGGGGCGGTCAGGCTGGCCCAGGTGGGCCACAAAAGCCACAAGCATCCTCAATTAAAGGATGTCTATAACCTTGTCGGCAAGACGGACCTCCGGCAGCTAATCAGATTGGGATGGTGGGCGCACGGCACAATCGGCCCATTGTCTTTTCAGTTTGTCATGAGTGCAGCTTTCGAGCAACCCCATGTAGTCGTAGCGGCAGGCAAGGAAGGGGTGCGGTGGCATATCTATCCCCATGGCAGATACCTCTATACTAATGGTGCCCTGGACTGTTGTAAATGGGACGGGTGCTGGAGGGGCGGCACGCAGGGTGAATGTGTAGATTTGGTTTATGGTGTTCCCAGATGCTTTAGGTTGATTAAGCCGTACATGATCGTAGATGCTGTTAAAATGTATTATGAGGGAGGCAGACTTGGACTTTCAAGGGGTAAGTAAGGCTATATGGCACGACAAGGGCAAAGGACTCAGGGAAAAAGAAGCCATCTGGCTAATCAATCTGTGTTGTGATTTGAGACCCGACATTGTTCTTGATATCGGCACGGGATGGGGAGTTACGGGCAGAATCTTTTCCCTGACTGCCAACAAGGTTTACAGTATTGACAAGGGTGCCTGCGGTTATGCCCGTAAAGCCATTACGGATTATGGACGATTAGACAAAGTAGAATTTATTCAATCGCCTTCGATTGATACTCTCTTGCCAATCTCTTTCCATTCGGCAGACCTGGCGTTCATAGACGCCGGCCACCCAACCCTTTACGTTATAGCCGATTTTATGAAATATTCCAGGTTTATCAAGGACGGCGGTATTATTTGTTTTCATGACTGTGACCGTAAAGATGTCGTGGAGGCTCTGGCACTCATAGAAAAGCAGAACCCGAAACTCCATGAGGGGTACGCGCTTAGACAGTTTCATGCTGTAGACATTACAAGGGCCTTCTATTGGGAAAAGGAAAACCCATTTAAGGCGGTAGACATAAACCGTGTCGATCCGACAAAGGCGAGCGCCCAATGAAAGTGTACCTTCCCTGGTTGGGAGAGTTTGGCAACGAGCTTCTAAGATGGGTCCCGGCTGTAAGAAATTGCCAGGAGCCAAGAATTGCTTGTTATGAGGAGGGGAAAGACTGCCTTTACCCGTGTGCTGATGGCAGACATATTGTTCCGAGGGTTAATGAACAAGACAGGGTATGTAGCGGAGCCCTAACTCAAAAAAGCGTTTGGGATGAGGTAAAGAAAACATTAGGACCAGACCACGAATATATAACCCCCTCCACACTAATGCCACTTTACCCGGAATATCAGCATTTCGAACCATTGACAAAAGACTTCGGTTTTTCGTGCGATATAGCCGTATTCCCCCGTTGGCGCCACAACACCAAAAGACTGAACTGGGAGAATTGGCCCAAGTTTGTAAGCCTTCTGCAAGCTACGGGCTATCGAGTTTTCGCTTGTGGCCATCCTGACAGCTCCTTTAATGTGGATTGCCCTGCCGCTTGGGATTATGACAACCCTTTGGAAGCATCCATTTGGGCAATTAAGCACAGCAAGATTCGCATAGGAATGATAACAGCTTTGACCGTGATGAGTCTTTATTGCGGTAAGGAACCCTGGGTGCTCGTCAATCAAAGAGGTATGAAATGTAACACGGGACGTGACGCCCCTAACTTTGCTTACCTCTGGTTTGCAGACTGGCAGGGGGTGGGCTGGCGCGTTTATCCCTACCTGAACCAATACATCGAAATGATGCCCATTATTGAAAAAAGGCTCTCATGAAAAGATATCAGGTAATTGTTCCCGCCTCAGAAGTTTTCATTCCGGGTTTGACGGTCTTCCTGAAAACTTTCTATCATTATCATCAGGACAAAGATATAGGCGTTACGCTTCTCAACTACGATCTGCCCGAAGATTACATTGCCCGCTGGCCGTTCGAGCAGATTATTCAGCTCGATACCGGCAGAAGTCCAGGACTTGTCTGTAAACTCGAAAGCTACCGGATTGCCGCAGAACAGGACAGGATAACCATGCTTGCCGATGCGGACAGTTTCTTTATGGCATCCATGTATCCCTACTTCCGGCTTGCGGAAATGGGCTACATTGTCGGGTCAGCCAATGGGCAGAACATTGTTTTCAAGCAGGACTACGAGGACTTGACGGGCATTCAGGGCATAGCGGGGAAGTTTGCCTATCGCACCATCGCGGCACCCCTTATTCTGGATCCACGAAAGCACGGTCAGGTGTTTACGGATGCCGTCAATCAATGGTGGAAAATAGGGGAGAATCATTCAACATCCATCTGGATGCTTATGAATGCTTTCATGTGTATGCACAACAAGCAGGAGGATATTGTTCTCCTGCCCGCCCAACAATTAACCAACCTGCACCAGAAGATGCTCAAGCCCGGAACAAGAGTGAGAATGCACGAAGGGAAACTTGTAACCGAGGACGGGCTTCAGGTGCTTATGTGTCATGATAAATGGTGGCGGCAAAACTTCCTGGACGGCCTTATGAAGATGGGACAAAAATTTTGCAAAGGGGATTCCCATTGCTTAAATCAATGGAAAGGCAGCCGTGATTTGCTGAAAGCGGAGTTTGATAAATGGGCACAGTGACAAAAGAGCCTGCCGGAAAGCAGGATATTCGATCCTGGTACGACAACGGCGACGGGGATGCCAAGACTTTTAGCCGTCAAACTTCTGAAGGATATAACCTGACCCTCCGGAAGCTGGACTGGGTAGGCATAGACGCTATGAGCGCCTTTGGCGGAAACGTACTCCAGGACTCCTCCGTTTTGGAAGACCTCATGACGGATGTGGGGGCATCCGACAGGGTGGCGGTATTTTTGGCTCCCGGTAAATGGCAAATTACTAAAGACCAGACCATTACGGGCAACCTTGTCCTGTTCATGCCCCCCGGCGCGTATTTCGATACGGACATTACAATCCGCAGTTCGGCTTACAAATGGACGCTCTCAGGTTCCGGCACGAATGAGTATTACCTGGAAGCCTCGGCGGGGGGCGACCCGGGCATTAATCAGCCGTCCTCTATTATAGAGAACGGCACGGCCATGACTGCCGGGGCTGTGGGAGGGCTTGCGGCAGGGGAGTGGGCCTGGGACGACAATGACACCCTTGGGTACGATACGGTCTACGTTAGGTTGTCGGACAATGTGGATCCGGACACCAAGGCGGCAAACTATGTCCTGGCAGGCTACACCCTCACAGTCAACGCCTGGATAGAGGCGGGACCGTATCAGATCGTGACGGGCTACGGGACGTTCACGTATACCGGGTACGACAACTCGGACAACTCGACGAGCGGAGGCGGGGAGGACAATCTCGCTTCGAGTACAATTCCCGCTTACGGTTTGGGAACCAAGCGGGGCATTCTGGTCAAGGCGGCGGGTACCAAAACGGGCCTGAACGGAAACAAGACTCTCAAGTTCTATTTCGGCACTAAGGAAATCACGGTCAACCTGCCGGCGAACAACGAGCACGATTGGCAGCTCACGGTGGAAATCTGGAACACGGCTACCAACGCCCAGCGCATAGCGTGGGAGTACATCGAAAGTCAGGCCGGGGCCGTCATGGAACACCGTGCCGATTACGATACCGCAGCGATTGATACGACATCTGCCGTCACGGTGAAAATGACAGGCACTTGTGCCAATGCGAGCGACACGATAACCCAAACTATCTGGAGATGGAACCCGATATGAAAAAGCGAATAATGTTAGGGATATTCGGGGCCGTCCTTCTGGCGGCCTTTTTCGTGGTGCATTTTGGTATTGATACCATCATAGCGGGCACGGTTACGAAAGGGATTGTCGGCAAGCAGGACATCTATTTGGAGTATCAGGTGGATTCCACCAAGACGTTCTCGCGGCAGACTGCTACGGGCTACAACCTCACCCTTAACAAGATTGACTGGGTAGGCATAGATCTTTGCCAGGTGTACGGCGGGGGGGTCAACCGGACTCGCTCCGTGCTGGTCCAGGCGGCAAGCGATACGGAAAGCGATAAGGTCCAATGGTGGATACAGCCCCATGAGGATGGCTGGGCCATCACGGACGACCTCGACCTGTCCGGATACGAGGATGTCACCATAGTTTTGCCCGAAGGGGCGTACTTCAATATTTCCAACGGCAAGACCTTAAAGCTGTACTCCCCGGCCAACCTGGTGTGTGGACCCCGGCAGCAGATTGTCAGCGGACTTGGTACGCTGGATTTTGAAAAGGACGGCGATTATCACGTCGCATGGAGGGGCGCGACAGGGGACGGTAGCACGAACGACACTTCGGCCATCCAGACGGCAATAAGCGAAGCTGGGACGGGTAGGCTGATATTTCAAAGTTGCACCTACAAGGTAGTCTCCACGGCTGGCACTCCCGCCCTGTCTATCGGGGCCTCCCTGGACGTTGAGATGCCCCGGGATGCCATTATCGCGGATTACGGTGTGGGTACGACTGTTAAAATCGACACGGGAGCTGTCGAAGCAAAGGCCCAAGTGAATCTCGGTGTTATCCAGAGTGCAGATACTACGGACGGAACGGTCGGAGTTGACCGCCCAACAACTATGGTGCAGTTCTCAGACGCGAGATACGTTAGCTGCCGTATAGAAAGCATAATAGGCAAGGCGACGAATGGTCTCTTGTTTTACGCCGGGGCCGGGGAAATAAATTATTGGAACCGGATTGACGGCCCTTACATACCTGCCAATCTGCATGGAGTGGATTATATCGTCCCGACAAACGGCGTGAAGTTCAACACGGCGGCTACGGGCTACAACAACGATAATGTCATAGAGAATGCCATTACTTACAGATGCACGAACCATTACGTGGTTTACGGAAATAGCGGAACGAATGTCCTTCGGGAATGTGCCTGGAACGCTGGCGATAATGGGGTCATTGTAGGTGACGGCACCTATAACGCCGAATATAACGCCTTCATGAATGTCCGGGGCGAAAACAACACAAGCTATTCCTACACTTTCGGCACTACGGGCAATTACAACACGGTCTTTGCAAAACAATCCGGGGCGACCGCCTCGGTGATTTCCGACTCCGGGGCGGGCAATGAGGTTAAAACCGCCACCGGCACGGTGGGCAGAAGCCTCGCGGCTTATAAAACGTTCAACGGAACCATGAACGGCGCGGGCATAAATATCACTGATGGAGTCACGTATCAATGGACGGCTTCCGGGTCCGGAACGGGGGAATACTATTGCGAAGCCCTCGGAGGAGGCAACCCGGGCCTGGCCGATCCCGACCATGTGGTCATGAACGGTACGGTCAGAAGCCAGGCTACGCTTGGGAGTTTGACAGCCGGAACGTGGAACTATGGCGACAATGATGTGCTTGGCTGGGACACCATCTATGTACGCCTTGACGACGATGCGGATCCTGACAGTAAAGCCGCAGGGTGGCTTCGGACGGGTGAAAAGGGGTTAATCGCCAGACTTAGCCAGGGGGCGAATCGGCATATAAGAGTTCTGTCCGGTGGCGCCACGGACGAGGACGGTTCCCCAGACACTTTGTATCATATTATTCTTTATAATGTGTCGGATGAAACCGTGGAATATTCCATCAGTAATACGGCAACCAGTAAAGGATATCCCCTTAAGCAAGCCAATTATGCCGTTGTGAAGGTTTACGAAATACGCCTTGTATGCTGCCTAGTGGCTGGCGGGGATATGATGGGCTGGATGACCATTAGCATGGACGGGGAGTAAACAACAATGACGGGTTTAGAAGAGGTTCTGTTAGGGGCTGTCCTTCTGCTCGGAGGCGGCATAGGCGGCAAACTGATACTACCGGGAGTTTCGAGGCGCGACTGCACTAAAACCCATAAAGCCCTTGAAAAACTTATGGACACGAAGTTTGAAGGCATGGAGCAACGGCTCCAACGAATCGAGGACAAAATCGACTCGAACAACGGGAAGGGGAAATGACGGTTTGCGCTATTTAGCAACATATCGTCAGGAACGCTACCGCCTGCATCGGGGGTGTGTGTAAGTACCTTCACAAAGACGGGCGCATGGACGACCAGGAAAGAGTCTATATACTGGTGCAGCTTCGCAAAATAGAGCAAATCCTGGAACCCCAGGAACCCGTTTGTACCGATATCCGATGGATAGCCTAGAAGCTGTCTAAGTACACCGGCTTTAAGCCGGATTAACTTTAAGGAGGCCCAAAACATGAAGACAAAACTTTTTACAGCAACGTATCGGGGCCTTATCGTGTTTCTGTCACTATGCTTTTTGAGTGGGAACGCAATCGCATCGGAAAATGAAAAAGAAACCGCTAAGGCTTTTGAATGTCCTTACAGCCACATTAGCGACCAGGACAAGTGCTTGACTTGTCATGGGCAGGGTTATCTATTCAAGAAAATCACAGAAGCCCGCATAGAATCTCTTTATAATCCTCCTGTTTATACAAGAATTTTAGTTGACAGTGCCGGAAACGAAATTGGCTATTTCGACCTTGGCGATGTCACTCACAACTGCACAGGTAAATACTTACGGGAGGGCTTGAATTATCTGTTTGTGGATCATCAATTGGATAAATGCATAATTGACATTCATTCGCCTGGCGGGTCGCTGTTCGAAGCATGGAAAATTGTGGGCATCATCCAGGGATGGCAGGCTAAGGGCAAAATTATTCAAACACAATGTCACGCTTTTGCTATGTCTGCTGGCTTTCTCATTTTCGCTACGGGCAAGCCAAGACTTGTTTCCCCGATGGCTAACCTGATGTGGCATGAACTTCTCACGTTCTCAATGTTCTCCATCTCAACGCCCAGCTCCAGTGAGGATGAGGCCAAGATCTTACGAAAGTTACAGAACGCTGCCAATAGGCACTTGGCTAATGTCAGCAAAATGGCAAAGCAGGAAATAGACGATGCCACACATAAAAAAGAGTTATGGATGACGGGCATTGAAGCCGTCAACCAGTACGGCTTTGCAGATGAATTAATAGGAGGTAACACACCATGAAAAAACTGTTTCTCATTATCCCCTTGCTGGGCCTCATAACGGGCTGCGGCATCTTGAACCAGGGCGCCCTTCATGCCACGGACGAGTACGTCGCCTGCGTAGAGACTCAAATGCAGGTCGTGGAGAAGGCTCTGTCTGTATGGCAGTTTGAGTCCGGCAAGATCAGGACGTTCTGCGGGCCGGAAGGTTGCGCCATGGAGCGGTACGGCGCCCGGGCGATACGGGCCCTGGACACTTTGGACGAGATAGCCGCCATGCCCGAAAGAAGCCAGGAAGACTTGGGTAAGGCGTTTACCAGTTTCGGTATTATTCTTGAAAGCATGGGCAAGGAGGTTATCGAGAACCTGGCTCCCAGAATCTTCGAGCTCATCGGGGAGTTTGTGTAATGCAAGATTACGACGATAAAGATTTAGTGATTGTGGCAGTCTTTCTGCTTTGCGCGCTGGCGATTGTGGTCTCTGTTTTTCAGCCCTTGGCGGCTGAGGTGACTCAGCTTGTCCAGAACGGCTTTTCGGGATTGTTTGGTGTAGCGATAGGTAGAAAGCTCAACCAATGATAAACGGCTCGCCTCGGGACTGCGGGAGATAGGCCCCAAAAAAACTCCACTGAAGTACAGGCTAAAGCCCCGTTGTTTCGGGGCGTGTCGAAAAAAGTGAGGTAAACACAGATGGCCTTACAATCAAGGGCGTTCTATAAGGCGAGGATCCAGATTGTTCGGGACACGGTGAGGCGGTTTCATCACCTCGGCAACCGCACCATTGCTAAATACATCCTCGAGAACTATGGGCCGCAGTTTGACAATGACCTGGAGAAAATCCGTAGCTCCGTGAGGCACGTTGTTGGCAAGAACGGTGAAAGGAATCGCCAGCGCACACCGGATAAAACCCTTTTCCGGGATACGGTAAGCCACATACCGGAAACGTGGCGGAAGATACGCACCGACTACCAGCTGGCGCCCGGGCTTTGGCTTGTTCTATCCGATCTTCACGTCCCGTACCACGAACCCGCAGCCATAGAAGCGGCGGTCCAGTACGGTCACACGGAAAAAATAAACGGCATATTCTTCAACGGGGATGTCCAGGATTGCGCCGCCGTATCCTACTGGCCCACGGCTAAAAGGGATTTCCCTCGAGAGATAGAACTCACGATTGATTTCTTCGACTTCATTCACAACGAGTTCCCTAAAGCGAAGAAGGTTTACAAGCCGGGAAACCACGAATACCGGCTTCCTAGGTACTTCCAGCAGCAGGCAAAGGAGATCGTGGATACCCCGATCGTTTCAGCCATGGAAGAGGTCATGGGATACGAGCAGAGAGGGATTGAATTCCTAGATTACTTTCAGAAAGTCATGGCGGGAAAACTTCCCATTATTCATGGCCACGAAATCCCCCATCTTTCCAAAATGGTGAACGCAGCGCGAGGGTTGTATTTGAAGGCGAAGACGTTCTGTGCCTGTTCTCATTGTCATTCCAGATCAGAGCATACACCCAAAACCATCCACGGAGACCTCCTGACCTGCTGGTCTTTCGGGTGTCTGTGTGATCTAAACCCGGACTACAACCCCTTTGGGAATGATTGGAATCACGGGTTCGCTCTAGTCAATGTGGATGCTGACGGCCAGTTCGAGGTGGTAAATCGCCGCATTCTACCTCATCGCTGGAAGGTGGTTTAGATGAGAGATTGGTTTTTTGTCAAAGACATCGACGAATACAACGCCTACATGGAGGACGTTCTCAGGCCTTTCGAGCCGGTCTTCCAGGCACACAAAGAACGCCTTGATTGGATTGCTGAAAATGCCATCCCGGACGACGAAATGCCCGAGGTGTAAAGGAAAAAAGTTTGTTTATTTACAGCCCATCAGTAAGCTGGAACCTGTAACTTGCCCATTATGTAAAGGAACGGGTGAAAAATGTGAAACTGCCAAAAAGACTCAAGATAGGCGGTCATGATTGGAGAATTGTCTTTCCCTATCAGTTTATCGAATCAGACAAGAATTATGGTCTATGCGATTTTGGCATGAAAACGATATACATTTCCGCTGTGGACACGAATGGGAAGGAACGACCGGAAAGCTCTGTGTGGACTAGCCTGTTTCATGAAACCACTCATGCTATAGATGAAACCTTGTCTATGGGAGTGTTTGCCGGGGATGGCGAGAAAATGGAAACTATCACAGATGAGTTGAGAGAATCGAGGACGGAAGCCTGGAGTGAGATATGGTTTCAGGTATTGAACGATAACGGGCTACTCAAAAAGCCGAAGTAATTGATTTAATATCCTACTATTGTGCTAGGATGACCTATTTATAATCTTTCCATGCTTCTTTAATGCTTGAGTATCTACGATACATCCTAGTATTGACAAATCGCTGAAAGCGCCTTTCTTGCTTGGTACGGTTATACGGCATTATATAGGGGTCATGCCCCAAGTTGTGAATCTTTTGACATCGGTAGAAATCTTCCTCCTGGGTAGTGTTGTAGCCGATAAGAACGTAAACAATACCTTTGGGGGCAATCATAAGCCCATCCAGAATTTTCCGCTCATCTTTCATCAAATCCCAAGCATAGTGAATTTTGCCCTTAAACTTGGTTTTCCTGAGTGCATCAGCTTTTTCTTCATCCATGAAACGTAAGTCATAGCCATTTTCATCAATCACGGTTAGATTAGCATCCCATATTTCTTCAAAAGTTTCTTTCCATTGGGGATCTGCAAAAGTATTGTTATTCAGTAACCGGATTTTATCATATCGCTTATCATGAAAACTATATATGCTATCATGACTGCGATCCCCTTTATGATACATATTGGGTACTTTACAGAAAGGACAAAGGCGGGGGCAAAAACGAAAAGTATAGCCAAGGGAATAATCCAAATTAAACAAAGAGTAGTCAGGATACATCTCGTTGGTCTCGCATCGAAATAATCTCTCCACAGATTCCATCGAGGCCACTTGTTGTATGGTCCCGCTATGATTGTGGCGTCCGGTAAATCGAGTTCCTTTCTGATGATTATCTCCATAAGTTTCAACAAAATATGGCCCCCCCTCTATATCGCATGGTACTTTTTCGGTAAAATCAAATAGCCAAGACCCATAGGTTAAATCAAATTTACCAACACCATTTAACCAAACCTGATCACCGTTCGCTTTATGCCATGCTGAAATTTTCATTAGTGCTAAGTTATGATATTTGGCATCTGTGCAAAGATTAATGTTCACTTGCCGACCCTTTGGACTCAGGAAGCCGAAGTAAGACTTGACGGAATTTGGCTTAATGCAGTCAGGTTTTATCCCCACCTATTCATAATTCTTCCTTGACGTTCCGTTTCAAAACCCTGAAATTTCTCCCCTGTATCGCTACTCTGTGTCAAGCGGGGCATCTAGCCCCGCAGTCAAACTAACGGCAGTCGTCCGCATCTGCTAGCCGTTTTCACGATTATCACCCCCCTTCTTTATGGGAATTTGTTTACGCTCACATTTACAAACTTCATAGCCACACATTCGCCAGCGAAGTAATTCTAGCAAAATAGATTTCGGCGTTTCAGTGGAATTTTCCATCCACTACTCCTTTACCCACTTCTCCCCATCCCATTTCTTGCCGTGGAGTTCATGCATTACGAAGGCAAGCCAGAGTTGTTCCATTGATTTAAATTGCATCACATATCTTTCCTGTTCGTCTGCTTCTTTAATAGCACAATAATGAGGCATAACTCCTAATGTTTGTCTTTGGAAAGCAAAATCATGAAATTCATCAATGTGTCGCCAAAAGGGATCTTCAGGGAATACCATCTCCTGCAATTGATCCTGCCGGGGAAGCCAGATAGCTTGCCAAAAGCCAATAATATCATTTAGATAATGTGGAGTGAGCCCTAAAACGACTTTAACTTTATTGCGCGAAAAAACGATGTCTCCAAGTTGTGGATTCCATTGTCTCTGTATCTCAGGGCAGTCACACATTTTTATGTAAGTCTCAGGTATATCCATAATCTATCCCCTTTGCCTTCAGCGCAGCTCGGCAGATGGCGAGTGGGGCGGATTTATTCCAAGCCATAGCTAGGTTTTCTCCGTCTAAGCAGAAATGACACTCCCAATATTGTTTCTCCTCTTCCTCATGCCAGAATAGGTTGAATGCGCTTTTTTCTTTAATGAGCTTCTCCACCACCATCCACGCCTGAGAGATGTCGCGGGTGGGGTAGAACTTCTGGACAAAAAACATGGGATTATTTTTATCATTAAACCATATATTAGGGAAATCACCCGATTCTTCTCTATGCAATTCCATCACCTTCTCAGCAATCAGCCTATCTATCTTGTCAAGGTCCATCATCCCTCCTGAACTCAATCACCCGCACCCACGGGTTAGCTTCCCATTGGAACCCCGGCTTCTTGGCGTAGAGTGAATCCCAATATGTCTTGAATCCATCGATAGCAGCATCATGCCATCTAGGATGCCATTCAACGACATAGATACCTTCTTCAATAGCATTACTTGGGTCTATTTCTTGCACCCTCTCCACCCTGACGCCCGTAATCTCAAGCCAGAGGCGGCAAGCCCATTTAGGCATGTGGATGGAGGGACGCCATTTATCATCGCCAGTAAAATATTTACTAGCCCTATCGTCACGTTTCCATGGTCGCCATCCCGTCGTTCCAGAAGCCTTCCATGTAACACCGTAGTTAGGTTCATCTCCATCAACCATTGCCATCCAAGTCTCCCTCACCCATAGCCTATCGCCGGGACCGCCGTAAGGGCAATACTCATCAATGGGTGCCGTTTTGCCTTCTTTTCGCCATGTTTCTGCATGCCAAAAACAACTTTTTGGAGATGATTTTTTTGGTGCTCCATATTTATAACCCCAATCAAACCACCCATTTCGTTTTTGTATGGGCTGTGGCTTTATTGGCCTTCTTGTCATGGTTTTCCGGCCTTCAAGAATGGCCCTTACCATTTCGGTGCTGAATATGATCGGGTGGTCTTTCATCCCTTATCCCTCGGCATCCGGCGGAGCCATTTAAACAGCCTACCACTATCAGTTGTGACGTTTTTATTATTGGGATATTCATTAAGCCACTCCTCCCACTCATCCTCCTCGGCGGGCGGGGAGAGGAGGATTTGTTTGGCTTCCTCTAGGCTTGGCAGTATAACCATATCTTGTATCGCTCTTAATCGCCCTTCCAAATCCCCTTCGTCCACTATGCGGGATGGGTGGAGCCAAAGAATTTCACTCACCCCATCTTTCTCGATTGCGCCTACAGGAAAACACCTACAAAAAATACCTTTCCGCAGGATGCTTTTATCAACCTCCAAAATCACATATTTCTTGCCCATATCACTCCTCCCATATCTCGAAAGCCTTGAGGCCCATTTCGAAAAGTGTTTCAGCCTTCCGCTTGAACTCCTGGCGACCATCCTCGGGAATGTCGTCAAGGGCCGTGGCCCTGTGCAAAGCCAGCAGCTTAGGCCATCCCCCCGGTACGGCCTCCTTTATGGATTCTTTCAGGTCGTACATCTGGCTATACCAGGTTTCGGCTTCGTTCATCCCCTGAGAGGCACCAGGATCGTCTTTTGTGTCAGGGTCGCTACCTTGGCCCTCATCTGCCCCTGTTTCAGGCAGAGCCCCCTTGTGGCTCATGGTGAGATGCTTTTTCAGGCCTCTTTCGCTCTTAGCTATAAATTCGCAGTGGGGACATTTATAAGAAGGCGGAGATTCGTCTATTATAACTTGAGGCTCGGTTTCTTCCTCGATCTGCCCCGCGTCTTTGCCCCCATTTTCAGGGAACAGTTCTTTGGTCGTTATCCGGCCCTCTTTGAGAGCTGTCGCCATTCCCCTGAGATCGACGATATCCTGGGCAGTCCATTCATCCGCTATACTGCCCCGCTCATTTTCAATCTGCCTCTGAGTGACGCCGTATTTCTTGAAGAAGTCCATGGCCTGGGCTCGGGCCACATGGATATTTTCGGGCTTGATCTTTTTAAGCTCCGCTTCCTTGGCGGCTTCGATCATCCGATCAAGCAACCATCGCGGCATGGCCCGGACCACGGCATTTCGGATCGCCTTGCTCTGCCCGATCTGAAAAACAATGTCCTCCTGCCGATCTTTGCCCATTTTGTCACTGAGCCTCTGACTTTTCCTTTGTCGGAAAAGACGCGGACAGGTGAATCCAGTCTCCAGGTCTATGAAATAGCCCTTGAAAAGATAGTGGGTCAGGCTTTCCTCAACGTCCACATCTATAGCATCATTGCCATAGTTTCTGGCAAGGCACATCCCGGCATCAATGCTCGGCCCCTCGACTGGAACCTTTCGGCCTTTATCCTTATCCCAAACCTCCCACCGATAATAGAAAGCGGTCCCGGCCAGCTTCGCCTCTTCCAAGACGTTGTTGACAAATTTGGTAAGAGAACGCGGATTCTGCACTGCGACAGCCGTAGTGTATTTGGTTTCCACTTTCTGGAGTGCCCTACCCTGAGAAAGCATCTCTTGGGGCACGGTGGGAGGGCCTGTAAATGATTGAATGTTGTCCAATACTTCAGGGTCCAATGCTTCTTCCATAAGTTATATCTCCCTTCTGTGTTTTGGATTTCCTACATACGGGCAGGTCTCCCAATACCCGCACCACTTGGGATCACACCACCAGGAGGTAGGATTGGCGGGTATAAAAACTCCTGCCTTCAGCATGTTGATGAACATTTCCAGCTTTGCGAATAGTGCCTCATAGTCCTGCTCGGTCGGAGTCATTACTTGGGTTTGTAATTCCTCCGAGGTGGGATTTCCGTTTTTGCCCCGTCGAGCTATAAGGATACTGTATTTAAACTCTGGCCGGATATGGCGGGTCTTTTCATGGACAAAAGAATAAAGAGCAGGCTGTATCTCTTTTTTGATTCGCCCCTCTTGCCATTTCATGCGAGTGGTTTTCAGGTCTCCTACTTCGGGTTTTTCCTGATAATCCATCACGCCGGCCAGAGGCAGCTCCAAACCTACATCAAGCTCAAACGGCTCCTCTATAGCGACCGGATTGATTCCAGGGGCAACTTCTTCCCGATAAAGTTTTGTGCAGCGCAGGGTGTCATTAAGCCCTTCATTTAAGAGGCGATCTTTGGCGGGGCGGTTCGCTTTGGCAAGATAGATGCCACTTGAGATTGTCTTGACATACTTGTCGCGGGCGGCATCCTTGAGGTCATTGACGGGCAGGTCGTCCCCCTTCTGGATTTTGTGCTTCAAATTGACTTCATTGGCGCCATGTACGCCGGTGCCTCGGGCGGCAGCGATAGAAGGCGGGATGATTTCACCTTCAATAAAGCGACGCCGGAACTGTTCGCCGCATCTAAGGGCCATGTTAAGGCTGGACTGATGGATCGCGTCGATCATTGCCGTCCCCTTCCGGAAAGTGATGAATAAGCGACCGGAGCCTCCCGATCTGCTCCCCGATCATTTTTTTGACCAATTCGGGATCCTTGCCATTCCTCAAGATGTGGGACATGGCATCGGCGGCCATCTCAAAGTCCTTTTTCGTGCTTGTCCATTTCATGAGTAAATTGTCCTTTCCCGGATATAGCGGCGTGTGGCCCGGTCCTGAAGTTTAAGGCGAATGTAATTACCCACACACCATCCGACACTAAGCGCACCGATAATTGCCAGTATGTGCTCCATCCAAATCATGACACTCTCCTTTGTGCCCCAGATGCTGCCTCCTAGCTCCAAACTTATTCACCGTTTTCTCCACAGTACGGCTTAATCAGCAGCCCCCATGCCCGTATCCGGGGCGGTTGAGGTTGGTAGGAGGAAAAAGGTTATGCTGAAAATTTCAAGATACGCGCTTTTGTTGATGTTGGCGGCACCCATCACCTCATTTAAGGCATCCCATCCGTTCACCCACCCTTTCGGGTGTACGCCCACCGCCAGCTAAACTGGAGGATGAGTGGTAAGCTACACTCTATACCCAATCCCGCACAGACCGTTGTCGCAAGCATCGCTTACGCTCTCCCTCGCTTACCACTCATCCAAACTGTGCCCGAGCAGTCCCGATACATGCCGTGGACTTTTGACATGCAGAGCGGTGTTGACACCTTGCCACTAGGTCGCTTGCCCGGGCGTAAACTGTGCCGGGAGCCAAATCCAGGTATGCGCTCTTACGGTGCGCTTTGAACCGACCTATTTATGTTTGACTCCCGGCTGTCAAAGAACTGTTGGGGGAGCCAGGATTCTCACCTGAACCGCGATCCCAATTAAATGCTCCAGCAGAACTATACTGCCATGATAAACAGTCAGCTTGATTGCTGGCCTTTTCGGTTACTAGCCTACTAAGGACTTGTCGCGCTCGGAGACCTTGGAGCGCAGGCTTACTAGACGGCTAAACCACTCCCCCATTTCAAAGAACTGTTCCCACCCAACCACCCCAGGTCTTTTCCTCCACCGCCCTAAAAAAGCAGCGACCGGATATCTATAATTAATCCCCGAATCCGTTCAGCTTCCTGCCTGATATCGCCGGATGCTCCCTGCAAAAGGCCACCTAATGGCGGAGCGGGTGGGTCAACACCCTTTTCTGCTTGACACATCTCATCGTGTTCAATCTTGTCTTTCAATTCAGCTAAACCATCTATTGCATCTCTGAGATTGCCTAAAGCTCTGTGGATCTGCGTATGATAAGGTTCACGTTCAGCGTTAGCCGTTGTTGCTTCAAGGTTCATTTCTCTCCCCCTTTCTGTTAGATTTATCCTCACCGCCCTCTCTGCCCCGTTCGCGGCTCGTTTATTGTTGAGTCCGTACCTGGGGGGCATGATGAGGCACGGGGAAGAACTAGACAAAAACCAGCCCTTGGCTCCAAAGCCCCATGAGCATCAGGGCCACCATGATGCCAAGGCCGATTAGCGTGGTCACTATAGATGTCTGTCTCATGATTCTTCCTTGGCTTTTTTTATAGCAGCAACAAGGTTCCAAAAAACTGTCCGGCCAGGTTCAACAAGGTCGGGTTCAAGGTATTTTTTTGCTGCTTCACAGGCCTGCAACAGATCGGGCACACTGGCGATAAGACGGGCATTCCCGTCAGTCGTTTCCATTTCTGTCTGCATCTTGATAAACGCTACTGTTTTCGTTGGTCCTTCTATCGAGTACGGATGATTTTGTGCCCCCCTGCTTACTTTCCACGGTCCCGGTGTGTGTGCCATCTCATCCCCCCTTCTAAATTACCTCCATCCAGACCAGGTAAGCGATCATCCCCCATGCGATCAGCCCGAGGATTTCAATAGCGTCAAATTTCATAGGGTGCTCCGTTGGATTTGAGACACGGTATCATTTTGCTACCAGGCTGTCAAGTTTTTTCGGTACCATTTTGCTACCAATTTCAAGAAAAAATTTTAGGGCTATTCTTTAAGAAAATCAGCTGGGGTAACTTTGCGGCCAAGCATTTTGAAAATACTGATGTATTTTTCCATGCTTTTCCAAGCTATGGCGCGACGGCCATACCAATGATGTTCCACCATTTTTGGGGATGGTTTACCGCTTTCGCCAATATAGAGGTTTTTAAGGGCTTTGAGGCCAATATCGGCCTCGGCCGCTAGTCGCCTCAGATTTCTGGATGTGATTTCTTCCTTTTTCATTGACAGACTGGTAGCAATTTGGTACTGTACCTCCATGAAATTGCAGGATCTCACCCGAAAAGAACTTGAACCTATTGCTGATAAGGCGGGAACGACAGTCGCTTACTTGCTTCAGATCAAATATGGAAAGAGGAAGCCATCACGAAAACTGGCTGCCAAAATTGAAGAAGCCAGCGGAGGCATCATAGACAAAGTGGACCTGCTTTATCCTGACCAAGCCGCATAAAGCGCGGGCCGAGGCTTGGCAGACCTCTGGAAACACCCCTTTCCATTCTCTGAGCCGAAGCCCGCTTAATAATACGATTTTGCTAGTTAAATCAAGCAAAAAGATACCTCGTAATTTCGGGCAATAACCACACCCCGAGAAAAAAGGCCGCAACGTAAATCAGGACTTTAACCCATTCGCGCCAGGAGGCTTTCATGTCTCAGCAGACCTTCCATTTCCACGGTCCGAATACGGTCACAATCAACCAAAATACGCAGCCTATCATTGAACCCTGTACGGAAACCTTGAGTTTCAAGACCGGGGCCTCGGTTAAGCAGGAGTGGCTGGAAGATGCAAAAGCTGCTGGGTATTCGAATTTCAGTATCTATTTGAGAGATATGGTCAGCATCGGGAAGGCTCTCCGGCCTTTTCTGAATCATACAATTCACGATATTTTGAAGCAAGGTAAAGGCGGTTAGACGGAGGTATACCTCGTCACACAGGAGAAAACCAAACAGCCTAATGCTCTTCCCCACTGCGCCCATATTTGGTAAAACTCCCCTCAAAAACAGAGAGGGGGAAATCAACATGAAGGGGAATATCTACTGGAGATTCGGGAAGCCGATTGTCAGATTCAAGGGGGTTTACAAGACTTGCCAATCATTGCAAGAGGCCGAGAGGGTTCTGACGGGCCTGAGATTCAAAGAGGATGAGGGGACATTTGATGTCAGGGATTATCAAAAAGACCAGCCGTTGGGGTTTGAAAATCTTGGAAAGCATTGGGTGGATATTCGGAGGGATGACGTGCGCTGCATCCGAAATCTTAACTACCATATCCGGCTTGCTTCAGCTTTTTTCGGGAATCGGAATGTCAAGGAGATCGGATATGCCGAGCTTGAGGACTTTTTACGGTCCCTGCCGGCCAAACTGTCCGCTAAGAGCAAAAAAAATATCTTCACAACGCTTCATACCTTTTGGGGATGGGTACACAAAAGATACAAATTTCCCATCCCCGAATTTCCCCAAATCAAATTTGAACTCAACTGGCGAAACACGGTTGACAAGGAGACTCAAGCCAGAATCATCGAGGAAGTCAAGCGGATCTCCTACCACATCAACCCGAAAATCTGGATAGGAATAAAGTGGCTGGCAACCTATATCAGCATCCGGCCGATAGAGCTTATCAACATCAAGGAGGGGGATTTCGATCTCTCGCTGGGAGTCGTCAATGTTAGATACAATAAGGAAAATAAGTCTAAAATTGTTCCTTTATTGGATGAGGATATTGAACTGGCTAAGTCTTTTCCCCAGGCCTTGCCTAGTGTTTACTTTTTTCGACATGGGCGCAGAAAAGGCGTCGCTCGTAGGCATAGGCACAGATTCGGAAAAGACTATCTATATTCTTGGTGGAGAATCGCTTGCAAAAATTGTGGAGTGGATGGAGTTGACCTGTATGGAGGGACAAGGCATTCCTCAGTACGAGCCCTTAGAGAAAGATTCACACCCGACCAAATAAAGAAGGCCACCATGCACCACACCAATGCTGCGTTTGAGCGGTATTACCAGATAGAATTGGAGGACACCAGGAAGGTGTATCGGGGAACGACGCAGAAGGGGGAAGTGGTAGAGATGAGGAAGGCAAAATGAAAAAGACCTCTATTGGCAATCGAATGAAAGAAAATTACGAAAATCGGTATCGAATGAAACTAACAAGGCGTACCCCCGTTATCATTCGATTAGATGGTAAAGCCTTCCATACCCTTACAAGGAGATGTGAAAAACCTTTTGATATTACATTCGCAACTTTCATGCATACAACTGGTCTATACCTTTGCGAACATATTCAAGGTGCGAAATGTGCATATATTCAATCAGATGAAATATCAATTCTTTTAATTGATTTTGACAAGCTAACTACAGAGGCATGGTTTGATTATAATATCCAAAAAATCGTGTCTATCAGTGCGGCAATGGCATCAGCTATCTTTAGTTCTCGGTTTGGGCATTTAGCTTTTTTTGATTCACGGGCCTTTAACATCCCAAAAGATGAACTTTGTAATTATTTCATTTGGAGACAAAAGGATTGGGAGCGCAATTCTATTCAAATGCTTGCCCAAGCGTACTTTTCAACAAAGCAACTTCATAAGAAAAGCGGTTCTGATATGCACCAAATGTTACATGAGAAGGGAGCAAATTGGGCTAACTTAGACTTGCTTTGGAAAAATGGGTGGTTTATTTGGAAAACAAACGAAGAATGGCTTCAAAATGCTGCTCCAATTTTTACCCAAGAAAGACAATATATTGAAAGATATCTTTACCCAAATTCCACACAAGGAATTTGTGGGGGAGATAACATGCAAAGCCTTGAAAAAACAGGCATAAGTGGTGCGGAAGGCGGGACTTGAACCTGAACGTGCTAAGTAAAACCCTGAAATTAGAAGCCAAACTTAGATGAAACAGCGAGTTACACAAGGTTTACACAACCCCCACGGGAGGGATGGATGACACCACAACAACGTAAGCAGGGAGGGGTGGATGAGTAAAGTTTATTGTAAAGATTGCTTGTATGTGACCGATGGATATGGCCAGCATGTTTGCGGTCACCCACAGAATAGGAAAAAGCGGGATACCTCTTATGAAATGTATGAATATAGGCCATCTATAGCAGATGTAAATGAAAAAAACAATTGCCGCCTATTTGAGTCTAAAATTCATAGTAAGTAACTAGTGGGGAAATGGTTCATGACACCACAACAACGTGAGCAAGGAGGGGAGATATGTTACCTGAATCATGTGAAGAACTAGAGAAAGAACATCAAGGCGAAGAAACGGAAAAGATACCCATGACACCACAACAACGTGAGCACAAACGGCAGAAGATTAAGGAACTCCGCCAATTAATAGAGCATACAGCAAGTCCAACAGCAAAAATAGTCCTTCAGGAAATGATAGATGAGATGGAGGAGGAATGACCATAGATAGCGGTGATGATGCAAGGGTAGCATATCCTTTGTTCCAAAAGGAATACGGCGGTTCGACTCCGACCTCACCGCTCCAAATGAAAGTGGTTAAAATTTCTCAAAAGAAGGCTTTGGGACTCAACAAACTATGGCACAGCGTTTTACCTGAGATCGTCAATTATTGGCATTGTCGTTGTTATGGTGCATTTTGGGAGAATAAATACTTTGCTGTCGCAATGTGGTCTTTACCGATTGCAAGGCGATTGAATTGGAGTGGGGCTTATGAGTTAAGGCGTTTTGCAATTTCTCCTGATGCGCCCCCAAATACGGCATCTTGGATGATGGCTATAATGGCCCGACTTATCAAAAAGGCAAAACCTGAAATAACAAAACTTATTTCCTATCAAGATACATCAGTCCATCAAGGAACAATCTATAAAGCAAGTGGTTGGCACCCTGTTCTTCAAGGCAAAGGGGATGGAATTGGTTGGGGTCAAGGCTGGGCTTCAAGAGATAGGGCAAAACAGATAGCCACTGGAGATAAAATCAGATGGGAGAAAAATGTTGGGTGAAATCATTTACAAACTAATCGGGATTTTATTGTTTGCTTCAATTATTTACATGATTGCACATTTTGGAGAATGATTATGACACGACTCCAGGAGCTTGAGCGTATCATCCAAATCAAGCAGCAAGTCATTGATTATTTCATGGGAATCCTTGAGGAGAATTATCCTGAAACGCATTACATCCTGGCGCAAATCAGGCGAAGCCGGGATGAGATTTCGAAGTGCGAACACGAAAGGCATAAACTGGTGACGATGGGTATTGCATGACCACCGAACTTAGGGTCCCTCCACAGAATACAGACGCCGAACAAGCTCTGCTCGGAGCCTGCTTTATCAACCCGTCCATCATCCCCTCCATAGACCTCCCCCCTGAAGCATTCTACAAGGAAGCCCACCAGCACATCTTCAAAGCCCTGCAAGACCGGAAAGACAAGGCCGATCTTGTCACCGTGGGCCAATGGCTTAAAGAGAAAGACCTCCTTGAGAAGTGTGGGGGCATGGACTACCTCGTCAGCCTGGAGGATTGTGTTCCGACAAGTGCGGGATGGAGGACTCATCGAGAGATAATTGATAAAGCCCACAAGGAACGCCAATTTGTGGCAGCCTGCGCTTTAGCCCAAGAGAAACTTTACAACCATCAAGGAACTTTGGGCGACATTTCTTCCACTCTGCAATCCGAGTTGGTCAACATTGAAATCGGGGACCCTTTCAGCCAAAAGACAGGCGTGGACATAGCTAATGTGTATGATGCTGAAAGATGCCTCGAGTCCTACAGGGAATACATCAAGACCTTAAAACAGAATCGGTTTATCACTGGGATCCACGAAATAGACAAACGTATCCGGGGAGTGAGCGGTGGCGAAGTGCTGTTCATTCTGGCCCGGGGCGGAACGTTCAAAACGGCTATCCTTCAAAATCTTCTCAAAAACTACGTCAATAACTCTGCCTGGGGTGCCACATTTTTTTCTATCGAAATGCCCGTGGCATCCCTGACTGAACGATACCATGAAATTGTGCAAGGCTCCCCTGGAAAGGATATCGAGGACTATTACACGGCCGATTTTGGGGAGGCCGGCACGTACCTAGAGGGACTAGAAAAGGAATTCAAGGCGGAACTCAGAAACCTGTTCATTGTGGATGCCAATGTGTCTGTCAAAGATATTATCGCGTATGTCCACCTCATTCAGCATAAAAAAGACATAAAAATAGGGGTGATCGGCATTGACTACCTTGGACTCATGGAGGGCGAGGGTCGTGGAGAGTACGAAATCATCTCAGGACTTGCTAAAAACATGAAGAACCTGGCAAGGACGCTCAATATCCCTGTAGTCGTTATTGGCCAGACGTCCCGGAAAGCCGGCAGCGGAGATATGGAAATCACCCTGGACATGGGCCGCGGTTCTGGCGTCATTGAAGAGGCCGCTGATGTCATGCTAGGCCTTTGGCAACAGGACCGGGAGTTAATCTGTAAAATCCTCAAGAATCGCAAGGGACCGAAAAACTCCAGGTGGATAATAGATCTTGATCCTGAAAATCTACGCCTCGGAGAATCGGCCAGGAAATGGGAACCAAAGAAGAAGGGCTCAGGCATTGAAGCATGAAAAACCCTTGGAGGGAAATGTCGAAAATCAATCCCCAGACCGAAAACGGCCACCGAAGAATAGCCAGCGACGTTTTAGCTGCCCTTATAAAGCAGGGTATGACAGGAGCGGAATGGGCTGTGTGTATGACGGTGATAGATAAAACTTATGGTTTCGGTAAGTTATCGGACCAAATAAGCCTCACTCAATTTCAGGTAGCTACCGGACTTTCCAGGCAAGGAGTGATGAAAGCAATCAAGTCGCTAGGCAACCAGCGTTGCCTAGTAGGCAACCACAGTTGCCTACCTACCGAATATCTCTTTAATAAACACTATGATACGTGGATCGCGGGTAGGCAACCACAGTTGCCTATAGGCAACCACAGTATACATCAGCTAGGCAACCACAGTGTACCCACAAAAGAAAGAAGAATAGAAAAGATATATATAGATGACAAAATCCCAAACTGCCCCCATCAGAAGATCATCGACCTTTACCACGAAACCCTACCCGAACTCCGTACAGTCCGAATATGGAATGACAATCGAAAACGTCTCTTAGCTTCCAGGTGGAAGGAAAGCAAGAAACGCCAGAGCCTGGAATGGTGGAAGGGTTTTTTTGAGTATGTGAAAGATTCCCCTTTCCTGATGGGAAGGAAAACTGACTTTGAGGCAGACCTTGAATGGCTTATCCGGCCTCAGAATTTTGCTAAAGTTGTGGAGGGTAAATACCACAAATGATTATCACCTACAAAGACCAGAGCGGTTCCATCCCGTACCCAATCACCCTGGATTCAGATGTTATTCCCCGAGTGAAGGAGCGGGTAATGATCCCAAACAACCACAACAAAATCCGCAAGATGTTCACGGTCCAGCAAGTCACCTACGACCACATGAAAGTCAAGGTGGGTAAGCATGAGGTATGGGCCACAAGTGCCATAATTGACGTTTTATGAGGTAGTACATGGCTAAAAAAGGTTTATCTCCAGTGCAAAGAACTATCCGGGAGCTCCGCAACCAGGGCTGTCTGTGTGACATAGCTGAGAAATTCAACGCCCATGTGGGTCCGTTCGGGATCCGGCAGGACCTGTTTGGCTTTATTGATATTATCGCCCTCGCCCCTGATGGAATTCGAGGAATTCAAGCCTGTGGTGCCGACTTTAAGGCCCACAAGAATAAGATTTTAAGTAACGAGAACGCCCTAGAATGGCTCAGGAGCGGAGGTCGGATTGACATATATAGTTGGCGTAAGGTTAAGAAGAAAAGAGGCGGCAAGCTTTTAATTTGGGCGCCTCGAGTTGAATCCATAACCAAGGAGGACTTTATAAAGTGAGTTCAGCTATACATGAAATTCAAAACAAGGACCAGGCTGTCGCTTTCGCGTCGTTTCTCGCTGCCGAGCGTAACCGGCATATTGACGACATACGCAAAGCAGAGCGCGACCTAATAATCCTAGCGGAGAAATGGCAAATTGCCATCCCGTGGGACAATACTCACTTTATTACGATTGCAGGCAATGGCCATAAAAAGAAAACCACCACCACGGCCTAAACGCTGCCCCTGGAATAATGCCCTGCGGTGCGATGAACACTATTGTCCACTCGAGGATGAGGGCTGGTTTGAGCTGATTTCCAGGTGGGCTTTAATAGGCCGCACAGCCAAGGGGATCGGTCTTGAACTGTCAGCCCGCTATGGCAATGAAGAAGAAGCCCTTGCCTGGAAATGCAGCATAAATCAGGTATTTCAAAACAGCGATGAGGCCATGGGCTTCCTTGTCGGAGAACTCCGGATGACAGAGCAGATTTGCCAGGACCTGCATAGGGCCCGCTCGATATGGCGCGACCTTGGGTATGGCATAAGCCACAAGCGAGCCCAGCAGCGATATGATAAAAAAATGGCCGCCCAATAAGGCGGCCTGTGAATGGAATTCAAGGCCCCCAGCAGACTGAGGGCTGGCTGTGGGGTTAGTCTCCAAAGTAAAAGGACCGCGCATAGTCAACAACATATTCTTCTTCGTTTGCGTTCATGTGGTAATCCTCCCAAGGTGTAAACCAGTCTTGATATTGGAGTCTTGCGTTTTCCGGCTCGTTGAATTGCCCTAAGTCGCCAATGATCCGACACGCAGGTCCACCCGTGCAAAGCAAGATTTCATACTCTATGGCCTCGTCTGCCTCTCCTGGGCTATGCCAACCGCCACGGATTTGAACAGAAAGAGGATCTTCATCAATAGCTTGTCGCGCTTCATCTTCATCGTGATACTGTTCCCGTTCCTCTTCACTTGCCTTGTCCCCCTCTTTGTAATACAGATTAAGCCCTTCATAGATTTCTTCATCCGTCAAGTCACATTCCGGGTCTTGACATTCTTGGCAATGCCGCAACCTGTCAACCATTGCAATAATTCCGTCAAGCTGCGCTTTTGCCTGATCTCTAGCCCTATTTTTTTCTTTTTCAGCTTCCATTATTCTTCCCCTCCTTCTTAATCTCACGGGTGCTGTACCACCCGTAGGTCATAATGTGTTCGAGCATATAGGCTAGTTGTTGAGCCCTGGACCTCCTCTCCCGCTTCGCCTCCCGGTCCAGCCACTCGATAACCTGAACCGGGAGCACTAACGTTACGTTGCGTTTTGGCATGGTTTAGTCCTCCAATGGATTCTTAAAGTTAGGCAAATTAACTACAAGTTTAATAACAAGATCCAAGAATTGTTGTCTTTTCTCAAGACCCAAACAAAGTAATTTGTGGTTTAATTCTTTGCCATCAAATTCAAGGCCCATCATATCGGCTGCATTCTCAAGAATAAGTTGCTCTGCTTGCATTTGGATATGTTCTGCCACAAGAGCTGGGCAATGGTCGTCAGGCATATCATCAGGCTTTAATCCGGCTTTTCGTGTTCTTGTGTTGACTTCCATGAAATAATCGGCCCATTCACTGTCATCAGCCAACCAAGCATCTTTCGGGTTTGTAATTTTTTTACCATGTTCAAACCGCGCATCAGTCAGTGGTGATTCTTGCAATATTTCTGTTTCAATTTTAGTGATAGCCTCCCTCATAACTTCAGCATTTGCACGGGCTAACAAATACGCCCTAACCGATGTTTTGACTTCTGGTGTGATGTCTTGTTCTGTCATATGGTTTTTCATGATTCTCCTCCTCTCTGTTTTTACCCCAATAATAATGTCTTTCACACTCATTTTTACTGCAATCCGTGTGCCAAGCTCATATCAAATACAATGCCGTTTCAGCCATTCCCAAAACCACAAAATGACAATCTGCGACACAAAAATCCTCTCCTACCCCTCAGCCCTTCCTTTTTTGTAACTTTCTTGACGATTTTTGTTGACAAAGACCATCCACCTGTGATACCGTCTTTTTTCAGGTGGGGTTTCTATGCTCAAACAAAGGCGATTTACGACGTAAGTCGCTTTTTTTATTGGAGATTATTTTTTCATGCCCGCGTGTCCCCTCAAAATCAAAAGCCAATTAGAGGAAAAATGCTTCAAACTCAGCGGAGATGTGAAAAAAATCTTTCAGCGCCTCCCCCACCTCCAGGCTGGAGTAACGGATAAACGGACAGGTTGTATGGATAAACGCGGGCCAGTGAC
>Ga0180437_10000577_pt1 | contig 69287 bp, 54 predicted proteins | sample SS_ome_4_FD_132410 | JGI IMG/M metagenome (GOLD analysis project Ga0180437, IMG submission 132410) | Hypersaline lake sediment archaeal communities from the Salton Sea, California, USA - SS_3_D_1 metaG | ecosystem: Environmental > Aquatic > Non-marine Saline and Alkaline > Hypersaline >...
ACTCCTACGGGAGGCTGCAGTCGAGAATCTTCGGCAATGGGCGCAAGCCTGACCGAGCGACGCCGCGTGTGGGAGGAAGCCCTTCGGGGTGTAAACCACTGTCAGGGGCCGCCAAGCAATGGGGGCTAATATCCCCCGGAGCTGAGGAGCCCCAAAGGAAGCCACGGCTAACTTCGTGCCAGCAGCCGCGGTAAGACGAAGGTGGCTAGCGTTGATCGAAATCACTGGGCTTAAAGCGCATGCAGGCGGACCGTCAAGCGTCATGTGAAAGCCCTCGGCTTAACCGAGGAAGTGCATGGCGAACTGGCGGCCTTGAGGCAGGTAGAGGCGAGTGGAACTCTTGGTGGAGCGGTGGAATGCGTAGATATCAAGAGGAACACCGGAGGCGAAGGCGACTCGCTGGGCCTGTCCTGACGCTGAGATGCGAAAGCCAGGGGAGCAAACGGGATTAGATACCCCGGTAGTCCTGGCCCTAAACTATGTCCACTAGGCTAAGGGTTCTCTGACGGATTCTCGGCCGAAGAAAAATCGTTAAGTGGACCGCCTGGGGAGTACGGTCGCAAGGCTAAAACTCAAAGGAATTGACGGGGGCTCACACAAGCGGTGGAGCATGTTGCTCAATTCGATGCAACGCGAAGAACCTTATCCTGGGCTTGACATGCTTGGATGCCTACTGGGAAACCAGGTCGGCTGCCCTTCGGGGTGAAACTTGCACAGGTGCTGCATGGCTGTCGTCAGCTCGTGTCGTGAGATGTCGGGTTAAGTCCCATAACGAGCGAAACCCTTGTCGCTAGTTGCCAGCGCGTAATGGCGGGGACCCTAGCGAGACTGCCGGTGTTAAACCGGAGGAAGGCGGGGATGACGTCAAGTCCTCATGGCCTTTATGCCCAGGGCTGCAAACGTGCTACAATGGCGAGTACAAACCGACGCTAAGCCGCGAGGCCACGCAAATCGGAAAAAGCTCGCCCCAGTTCGGATTGGAGTCTGCAACCCGACTCCATGAAGTTGGAATCGCTAGTAATCGCGTATCAGCGTGACGCGGTGAATGTGTTCCTGAGCCTTGTACACACCGCCCGTCAAGTCATGGAAGCCGGGAGCGCCCGAAGTCGGCACGCTTCAGTGCTGCCTAAGGTGAGCTCGGTGACTGGGACTAAGTCGTAACAAGGTAGCCGTAGGGGAACCTGCGGCTGGATCACCTCCTTTCTAGAGGAATATCTAGAATTGCCGATTGCGGGAGCAAACCTCGACATTACGTCGTGAATAACCCCCCGCACGCAGAGCGATCTGCACGGTAATACTGTCAGCGCAACCTCGTCCGACAATGCTTCGGCAGCGTCGGGCAATCGGCCGGTGACGGCCGACCAGTGACGACATCACTGTTTACGATATTGCGAAAGCCCCGCGTTCATTGACGTGGGGCTTTTTGCTGCGCAGAATAGACATATCGAAGGCCGCTGGGAGAAAATGCATGTTCGAAAAGTTAAAGGAGAAGATCGCCGAGATGAGCCGTCGTCCCGCCGCGGATCCTTCACAGTTCAACGACCCACTGGCCGAGCGGACCCAGTGGACGCCTCTCAAGCCGGGCGGAACGAACTTCCGAACGCATAAGCTCGTCCTGTCGCGCCCGGAAAGGATGGAATTCAAACCCACCTGGGGCATGAAGATCTTCTGCGCCATCTTTTGCCTAGTCGGGTTGGGCACCTTCGTCGGGATGTTGGCTATTGCCGCCGGTGCAATCCACGGTGAGAATACTCAGATGGCTTATATCTTCCTGCCGATTTTCGGCGGAATCTTCTTTATCGTCGGCTCGCTGATGTATTGCTTCGCCGCCAAGCCACGGGTATTCGACAGCTCCCTCAAGTATTTCTGGAAGGGCCGAAAGTCCCCCGAAACATCTCTGCCCGGCGACACTTCCGACAACTGGGTGCCCCTTGAAGACATCCACGCTATCCAGGTGATCTCGGAATACGTATCGGGCGACAAGAGCTCCTATTACAGCTACGAGCTGAACCTCGTCCGCAAAGACGCCGGCCGATTCAACGTCATCGACCACGGCAACGCCGGAAAAATCCGCGCCGACGCCCAGGCTCTCGCAGACTTCCTTGGCGTTCCATTGTGGGACACCACCCTGTAGGCCCCTTTGCCGAGCACGCTCAGACTTCCCTTTTCGTCGGCCATTTCCCAGCCGCGACATGGACGCCTCATCGGCTGTCCAGCGGTCACCGCTGGCTCGCCTATGCCGGGGCCAGCTCTGTGTTACAGGCCTCTCAGAATGCGAGCCGCCTTGGTGGCGTCGGTGGCATTGGCAAAAGCCAGATGAAGGACGAACTTCTTGCCGGCCGTCACCGTCGCAATCTCCTGCACATTGATGCCGGCGTCGCCCAATGACCGGGTGATCGCGGTGTCGATCCCCGGCTTGTCGGTGCCCTCAACGCGTAGCACCGATAGGCGATTTGACTTGGTGAACCGCGCCTTCTTGGCGGCCTTGCCCTGGGCCGAGCCTTTCAACGGACCTACGTACGCCACACTCTTGCCGTCGCTCTTGACCTGTCTGTGGGCCAACAGAAACTCCAGGTTCGCCCCGGCGTCGGAAAGGACGGATAGCTTCTTGGCAAGCGCGCCCGGCTTGTCCTGTAGACTCGTCGAGTAGACATCGACTCTGGCAACGTCCAATTTCATGATATGATCTCCCAAATGGTAGTAGTGACATCACTGCGCCTGTAAGTATACGCGCGGCGCATACTCATGTCACCATTTCTCTGCAACATCTCTCCTGAGCTCCTTCTGACTCGCCGATTCATGACGGCGCCACAGGCGAACCCAGCCGAGATTCACCAGCCGCAATCGCCTTTGCATTGTAGCCAATCCGCTGTATAATCCTTCGCTCGACCTGACGAAACGAAAGGACCATTATGGGACGACGAAGAGATAGACTTTCCAAGCGACTTGCAAATCAGAAGATCACCCGAAGTAAGAACGCCCGCCGCAAGGCACGTGAACGTCAGCGTAAGGCTGAAAAAAGCGCCGCACGCGCCGAAGCCGCCGCCTAGCTCCCGTCACCGCAGCCGCACTCCCGCCTGTTTCCGTCCACCGGCCAAGTTGCACACTGCGCGCCCCTCCCGGTTCAGCTCTCAACGCCAGGCTACGCCGTCAGACCGTGTGCACCACAAGCGTGTTGATCGTGCCGGGCTGGCCGATGGGCCTGCCCGAAACGACCACGATCTTGTCCCCCTTCCTGGCCAGACCCAGCTTACGCACCTCCTTGCCCGCCAAAGACAAGACATCGCGCGTATGCTCGACAAGCGGCGCCTTTCGTGACACCGCGCCATAAAGAAGGCACCCCTGTTGGGTGACGCGCAGAGAAGGCGTCAGTAACAGAATCGGCACGGGCATGTGCATCTTCGACAGCAACTGCGCCGTCAGCCCTGACATCGTGAACACCACAATCGCCTTGACCGGTTCGCTGTACACAAGCGTGCGCGCCGCGCGCACCACAGCCAGCCTGTCGCCGCCGGCCTTGCTTCCTCTGCGCAACGCCGTCCTGCCTCCTTGCCCGAACGCCTTAATCTCCGGCAGCAGGTCCGTCATCCGCCTGCCTGTCGACGCCTGCTGCCAGAAGTGGCGTTCCGCCTTCCGGGCAATGGTGTTCATCATCTGTACGGCGCCCTCGGGGTACTTGCCCACCGCTGTCTCGCCCGAAAGCATCACGGCGTCGGCCCCATCGAGCACCGCATTGGCCACGTCCGAGACTTCCGCCCGCGTCGGCGTTGGGCTGGCGGTCATGCTCTCCAGCATCTGCGTGGCTATTATGCAGCTCTTGCCCGCCTTCATGCATAGTCGCACCAGTCGTTTCTGCACCAACGGGACTTCCGGCAGGCTCATCTCCACTCCCATGTCGCCTCGGGCCACCAGAACCCCGTCAGCCGCATCGATGATAGCGTCTATGTTCTTCATGGCCTGGGGCTTCTCAATCTTGGCGATAATCTTCGCCTCGCTGCCGCCGGCAACCAGGAGCTTCCGCAGCGCCCTCACATCGCCCGCCCGCTGCACGAACGACAGGGCCACGTAATCGAAGTCCCGTTTGGCGATCCATCGCGCGTCGGAGGCGTCCTTTTCCGTCATCGCCGAGCAAGCCAGTCGCATGCCCGGCAGGTTGACGCCCTTGCCGCTGGCCAGTACGCCCCCCACGATCACCCGGCAAATGACCTGCTTCGGCGCTTCTCTGCGGACCACGCGGAGCTCTATCTTGCCATCGTCCAGGCTTACTCTCTGACCCGGCCTGGCGGAGTCAATCAGCTCAGGAAGCGTTGTGGATATACGCGTGGCCGTTCCCTCCACGTGGCGACGCTGGATCGCGATCTCGCTGCCGGCCGTCAGCAGCACCGACCCACCCGCCATGCTTCCGACGCGTATCTTTGGGCCGCACAGGTCAGCCATCACCGCAAGCGGCTCACCTAGCTTCGTCTGCACGGCGCGGATATTTTCCAATATGCGTTCGTGCTCCAGCCGCGAGCCGTGCGAGAAGTTGATCCGGAAAACATCCGCTCCCGCTTTGGCCAGTCGACGGAGCTCGGAGATCTTCCAGCTCGCCGGGCCTATTGTTGCGACAATCTTGGTCTTGATGATCACGTCAGTCTCCACAGCCGCAGGACCAGCGGGTCGCCGGGCCCTTCGCACCTAGCATCCCATTATTGACCACGCCATGCAAGACCACCCGCCGAATCCATTTCCTCAGCATTCATCCAAAGTTCAGGTGAAAGCACACCGCCAATGAGTATAATCACAGAGTCAACGCAGGGGCTCACATGGCCTGCACGCGACGCCGAACAAGAGGGCAACAGTTATGTTCACGACGCGGATGTGTCATTGGTCAGCGGCCTGTCTGATCGTCTGCACAGTAGTTGTCGTCAGCGCTGCCGCCCAGGACGACAGAGTCACCAACGACGACCTCGACCGGCAGATGCGCGCGGTCTGGACCAAGACCATCCTTGACGCCTACGACGCTACTGCCGATACCAATACCCCCTGGCATGCCGACGCCCGCAGGTTCATCACCGGCTACATCGGACAATTGTCCAATGTCTACCCCTCGTCGCTTGAATTGGATTCTTTGAATGACCTTGAAAAAATGGGCCGGTTGCTTCTGGCGGCAGGCTGCGACGAGCCGATTATTCATATCCTTTATGGCCGCCTGCTCTGCGCCCAGAACATGCCCGGGGAGGCCTTGCCTTATCTTCAGATAGGCTATGAAAACGCCCGGTCAATTCCAAACCTCCAGCTGCTGCTGGGCACTACCGCCGTGCGCATCTCGACGTGCATGAGGGCCTTGGGCGACGATGCCAGGGCGAATGACTACGACGTATGGGCGATGATCGACATGGCCGAGGCCGTCAGCAATCCGATGTACGATGAGGATGATCAGAGCGCCCTGCTGGAAATCGTTAACAACTTCTTCTTCTCGACCCTCTCGCTCCAACAGAAGAAATCCTTCGTTTATCGATGCGTTGCCCAGGAAGGCTCCGGCGAATGGCTGTGCAAAATGTTGGCCGGCCTCATGCACCTGCATGTCACCACGGTGGCCAACGACAACCGCTGGCACGACCTGGCCGACTTCGATGCCGAGCAATCCGCTATCGAGGCCGGTCGCCTGCTTATCTCGGCATGGCAACTTGGACCGCAGCGCCCTCAGGCTGCGGCGGCCCTTGTGCAGCTCACTTCCTACGTGCGAAACGCTGACCTTTGGCCGCCGGGAATGAAGCCTGCGGACCCGCAGTTGCAGGAGGGCGAATTTCTCCTTATCCCGCCGAATCTGGAGATGTACATGGGCGCCTCTGCCAGCCAGTTGAGGGTCTGGTTCGACTTGGCGCTGACCGTCCAGGTCGATTACGTGCCCGCTTATGAAGCCTACCTTCGCCACAGCCTCCGCAGCAGTTCGCGAGAATACCTCCTGGAATTCGGACGAAAATGCCTCGACCGAAAGGACTTCGACACCATTGCTCCTTTCTACTGCGTGGCCGCTGCCTCCCAAGCAGCCCAAGGCGGCAGTGATTCCCGCTACACGCCTCCCCGGGAGTACCTTGGCAGGTCCAACATAACCAATGATCTGGAGAGAATGGTCAAAGGTTACGATGAGGCCAACCTGTCCGGCAGTCTGCAAACACACGTTCGTCTTGCCCAGGCTGCCGTCGCTTGCCTGATGCAGGACTGGCCTCAAGCGCGGGAATACCTCGAGAGCATCGAGGACCTTCCAAGCCACATGGACCAGGCCGAGAGAATCTTCGCTCTGCTGGAACTGGATGCCACGGATTCCATCGCACAGGCTTATGCCAAGACAGGTCCCGCCGCCGATGCCCTCACCGAGGCCTACGATGCCTACCGCCACCAAAACTACGACGCCGCCATCGCTATCCTTACCGATGCAGCAAGAGCACACGCCGGCGATCCCTGGACCACGGAGTATCTGCATTACTCCATCAGATACACGATGACCACCCGCGATTGGATGAACGGACAGTGGGTGAACATAACTCCCAATGTTGATCTGGCCGGCTGGAAAGCTGTAGCACGTTCGCCATGGGTCGATACCAATGGTCGAATCGTTTTCGCCGCAACGTCGGGCTCTGACAACATCTATTACAGCAGCCCAGAGTGGGCTGCGCTCATCTGCGACAGGTCCTTCGCCGACACCTACGAACTGCGCGGCAAATTGTCCTTTATCGGCGACACCGGTGAGGGCCAGACATCAGCCGGGCCGATCCTGGGCCGCTACAAGAACTGGTCCTACTGGCAGTACTGCGCGATCTCGATGACACCGCCCAGAAGCGTTGCCCTGCGCAGCCGCGGCTGGGACAGATACCAAACCGCCCACGAACTTCACAGCGACAACACCTTCTACGTGCAGGTCTGGAGGCAGAACATCACTGCCTATGTCAACGGTGAATCCGTGCTCAGCGGATACTACAACGACGACATGCCTTCGGGCAACTTCGCGCGATCGGCGTCTCTGGGCGTCGGCAGTGCCGAGTCCGGCCGAGCGCTGCCCGCGGTTTTCACTGATATTCAGGTCCGCCGGCTCACATCGCAGCCGAAGAAGAACGAGTTCGACCGTAACGATGCCGTCCCGTTCCACATCAGTTCATACAGCCCAGCCTACGGCGACCAACCGCCTTCGTCCACGCCGCCTCCAACCGACGATTTCAAACAGCCCGCCGAGGAATCAACAACACAAGGCGAGCAGGACAGTGACGCCGGTCAGAAGACCCAGCCTTGGTGCCCCATAACCATCGGGGCACATACCATCTATCCCCCCCTGGACTCTCCGATGACCCCCGAAGTTATCGAAGAAATCCTCCACACACTTGCCAAAGACGACGAAAACTTCGAGGTCGAGCAAGCACGGGCAATCTTGAAGGAAGCGGCCGGAATCCGGGACGACGAAGACCAGGACGTTGACGAAGCTGCCAGCTCCGAATCGACCTCCGACGAAGACCAGGCCGAGACGACTGATGAGTCCGCCCTACCAGCCCCGGACACTCCGGAGGCAACAACTGAAGACATGCCGGATTCACCGGCCGTCGATACCCCGCAAGCACCTGCCGACGAGAGCCGCGCGGTAGTTTCCGGCGCCGACGAGGACCAACAGCCCGTCGAAGATGCCCCCACTGCCGTCCCCGATGCCCCTGAACCCGCCGAAGAGCCAGCCGCGCAGGATGCGACGACGACGGCTCCTGCCGAATCTAGCGTTGCCCTCGAAACAGTCAACGTGGCGCCCGCGCCGAAGCCCCCCAAGGTCGAAAAGCGGAAACCCCTTCCCCCGACCAACCTGCCGATGGCGGCCGGTGAGCCGGTCCCGGTCTTTGTACCGCCGTCGGCATCCGGCCCCGCCGAAGAGCAGGCTCCCGACGTCCAGTCTCCAGTGGCCGCAGAAGCCCCTCCCGCACCGGCCAAAGTCGATGACAACCTGTTTCGCACAGATCTGCTCGGCAGCAACAACGGTGTTGCTTTCCAGGACACCATCACAAGGCCAGGCTATCTCATCGGCTTGCGGCTGCGATTTGAAAAAAGAGACACCACGCTCGTCATCAACGCCATCCAGCCAATCTACCACACCGCGATCGGTAGGCGATTTGGAGGTCGCGCCGGTCTGGGCGACGGGCCTCCTGTCGATGTCGTCGCTCGCGACGGGTACGCAGTCGGCGCATTGGTCTCCGGCGGCGCGGCCTCACCTGGCAGCCTGCAAGTTGTCTTCATGCGGGTCACACCCCAAGGCCGACTCGACCCTAACGACGCATATCGATCCCAGTGGTACGGCCCGGGCGGTGGCGACTTGCAGGTAACCACCGAAGCCCGCCTCTCCGTCGGACTCGCTGGACGCATGTCCTCGTCCCTGCAAGCCGTTGGCCTCGTCGCTGCAGATGAGCCCAACCTGGCAGGGATCGAAATTCCCCCCGGTGACCCCGGTCCGCCAGCCGTGCTCACCCCCCGTGCCCCTGCTGATCTCGTCGAGTTCCAGGGCCATTACTACCGCTACTTCTACACCATCCTCCCGTGGCGCCTGGCTGATGAATACTGCCGCGCCATGGGCGGGCATCTTATCAAGATCGACTCCCAGCAAGAGCAGGACCTCGCCGCCGCCCTCTGGAACGGATCGCCCAGGCCAGCCTGGATCGGCGCGCACACGGACGCGGCGGGCCAATGGCGCTGGCCTGACGCCACGACACTGGATTTCTCCTTCTGGCTGCAGGGGCATCCTGACGTGGGTGGACCCAACCAGGCGGGCCAAATCGGCCTCGATTCGACCACGCGCTGGATCAACGCCGATGACGCAACCTGGGCGAGGTTCATCTGCGAGTGGGACCATGACCCCCGACCCGCCGCTGGCGCCGCCCCCGGCGTCCTTCCAGGCGCAGTCGAGTTCCAGGAACACTGGTACCGCGCATTTCACGACCCCGTCTCCCTTGACCAAGCCAAAGCCATCTGCCAGGCCATGGGAGGCTACCTCGTCGCCATAGAGACCCAAGCAGAGAACGAGTTCGCCCGCTCACTATCACGAGCGATGTGGGTCCTCATCGGAGCCGCTGCCGACGAGCCGGGCAAGTGGCATTGGCCCGAGGGAAAACCGATAACCTTCTCCAACTGGTACACCAGGAACATCGGTGAGACCGCCGATCCGGCTCTCGCCGCCGTTCTGTACACCCGCACAGGACAATGGGACGCCCTTAACTGGAGGCCGAATAACTGGACGACCGGCTTTATATGCGAGTGGGACCATGCCCCCGCCCCCGACGTACTCGCCGCTGCCGCCCAAGCTGCCTCCGACCAACTCGCCGACGGGCAGAACGACTCCGCCGATGATCTCGACGGTCTGATTCAATACTGCGGCCACTGGTACAAGATATTCTACACACCCTTGGACTGGCACGATGCTCGAGACAAGTGCCGGTCGCTTGGCGGCCATCTCATACACATCGAAGACGAGGACGAGGCCGTCTTCGCCATGTTATTCGCCACTACCGAATTCCCGCAACTGTGGATCGGCGCCTCCGACGAGGCCGAAGAAGGCCACTGGGTATGGACCGATGGAACAGAGATCACCTTCAGCTACTGGTCCGAAGGCGAACCAAACAACTACGACGACGCCGAGGACGCCGCTGTCATGCGGACAATACTCGGCTTCAGCCAGCCAGGCTGGAACGACCTGACGGCCGACACCAACCTGGCCTTCATCTGCGAGTGGGACCGGGACCCAACTCCCAACGCCGACGCCCCCGAAGACAGCGGTGAACAGGATACCCCAACTAAGCAGGAGAACGGCGATGACTGACGAACCCGGCGATATTCGTCCCTTTCAGATAGAAGACGAGCTACACGCCTGCCCGGACTGCGACTACGAGGGCGGCTTCCACGTCTCTTTTATTCGTGATGACGGCAAGCTCCGCATCGTGCTTATATGCCCAAGCTGCATGGCCCGCCTGGACATTGACCGCTTTGTCTGATAGCGCGCCACCCGAAAAAAACGATGAAAATCGCCACCTGGAACGTCAATTCGATTCGCACGAGGCGCGATAGGCTGCTTGCCTGGCTCGACTTGCACAGCCCGGACGTCCTGTGCCTGCAGGAACTAAAGGTTACCGATGAGGCGTTCGCCGATGAGCTCTTCCCGTCCGGCCGGCTCGCCCGCGCCGGTTACCATGCCGTCACGCACGGGCAGAAGACTTACAACGGCGTGGCGATTCTCGCCCGCACTCCCCCGCAGAACGTCACGCGAGGCCTGGATGACGGCGTCAAAGACGACCAGGCGCGGTTGATCGCTGCGGATATTTCAGGTGTGCGAATCGTCTGCGTATACGTCCCAAACGGTCAGCAGGTCACCTCGGACAAATGGACATACAAGCTCGACTGGCTTGCCAGGTTGCGCCACTGGCTTGCCCGCTCCGCCGTGCCCGACGACAAGCTCGTCCTCTGTGGCGACTTCAACATAGCCCCGCGCGACTGCGACGTCGCTCACCCCGACAAGTGGACCGACAGCGTTCTTTGCCACCCTGACGTTCGCGCAGCCCTGGCTGAGCTGCAGCGATGGGGCCTGGTTGATGTATTCGCCGAGCGGCACCCCCAAGGCGCCATCTATTCATGGTGGGACTATCGCCGACTCGCATTTCCCCGCAACGATGGTTTGAGGCTGGACTTGCTCCTTGCGACCGGACCTCTGGCGGCCAAGTGCACCGACATTCAGATCGACCGTCAACAGCGCAAGGGAACAAAGGACGACACCCCATCCGACCACGCGCCCATCATTGCCGTATTTGATCTGTAGAGCTGCGCCGCTTGACCTTTTTCTCGGTCGCGAATAACATGCGTCGCGCAACCGCGTGATCGACCTGAAACATACAGTGAAATATGCCATCGTCATCCCGGACGGCGCTGCCGACGAACCGATCGCCGAGCTTCACGGGCTTACGCCGTTGGAAGCAGCCGATACGACGAACCTGGACTGGCTCGCCGTCAACGGACGCTGTGGAACAGTGAGCCTTACCCCCCCGCGGCAGCCCCTTGCCATGGAAGCAGCCATGGCGGCAATGCTCGGCTGCGATCCGCAGGAGAACAGCGTCGCCGCAGGCCCACTCATGGCGGCTGGCCTGCATCTGCCGACAGACCCGACAGACTGGATCTTCCTGTGTTCACTGGTAACGATCGTCGACGGGGTGCTCATCGATCCCCTTGGCGGTGGAATTTCCACACGCGAAGCTTCCAGACTGATCGACCTGCTCAACAAAGAATTCGGGGCCGCCGAGTTCCGGTTTATCTGCGGGCAGGACTGGCGACACCTCATGGTCACAGGCAGGGAAATCAGCGTGCGAACCTTCCCGCCGCACTCTTTCGTCGGTGAGTCCGTCGCCAACGCTGCGCCGCGCGGACGAGACAGTCGGCAGATCAACGATATACTCCGGGCCGCCCATGAACTCTTTGCCGACCACGAGATTAACGCCGTCCGAAGAGACCTCGGCGAAAGTCCCGTTACGGACATCTGGCTGTGGGGCGCGGGCCAAACCAAGCCGCTGCCGGACTTTCGCGAACAGTTCGGCCTGACCGTCGCGGCTGTCGCGACCGACCCACTCGTCTGCGGGCTCGCCGGCCGGATGGGCTGGAAAGTCGTCGACGTGCGTTGCCAAGATGGGTACACCACGGCCGATCTGGACGAAATGGCTGCCGCCGCTGTGGCGCTCCTGGACGACTGCGACCTGGTGTGCGTCCACACAGCATGTGCCGACCGCGCCGGCCTGGCCGGCGACCCCGCCGCAAAGGTCGCATCAATTGAGGCGATCGACCGACAAATCGTCGGCCCCATCCTGCGCCGGCTCCGCGACGAGCCGGACGGATGGAGAATGCTCGTGGCGCCCACACATGCGACGCTGTGTGGCTCGCGGCAGCGTATAGGTGGCCCTGTCCCGTTTGCCGTCAGCGGCCTGGGCGTCGAGGCCCTCATTAGACAGCCGTATACTGAACGGATCGCCGAAGAGTCAGACCTGCACATAGCGCGCGGGCACCAGTTGATGGAGTACTTTCTTACTGTGAGATAGCGATGAGCATTGTAGTGATGAAATTCGGCGGAACGAGCCTGGCCGACCCAGATAAAATCCGCCGGTCCGCCCTTCGGGCCATTGAGAGCAAGAAAGCCGGAAATCAGGTCGTGGTCGTCGTCTCCGCCATGGGCAAGACGACCGATCAACTGATTGATCTGGCACGGCGGATCACACCGAACCCGCCTCGAAGAGAGATGGACCAGTTGCTCGCCACCGGCGAGCAGGTCACCATCGCCCTCATGGCGATCTGCCTGCACACCCAGGGCTGCGACGCCATAAGCCTCACCGGCGCACAGGTCCGAATGATCACCGACGACGTCCACTCCCGCGCGAGAATCAAGAGCATCGACGCCAGACGAATACAGGAGCATCTTGACGCCGGGCGAATCGTAATCGTGGCCGGCTTCCAGGGAATCACACCCGAAGGAAATGTCACAACGCTCGGTCGCGGAGGTAGCAACGTGTCCATGGTCGCTCTGGCGGCCGCCCTCGGCGGAACGTGCGAAAACTTCACCGACGTTGACGGAGTCTACACCACCGATCCGCGCATCGTGCCCAACGCCCGAAAAATCGACCAAATCAGCTACGAGGAAATGCTGCAAATGTCGCAGTTGGGCGCCGCCGTCCTGCAGGATCGCGCCGTTGAACTGGCCATGCACTACAATGTCCCCATTCACGTTCGCAACAGCAACCACAATCGTAAAGGAACCATGATCGTGCCTGCCACCGAAGCCATGGAAAAAATCGCCGTCATCGGCGCCGCACTCAAGGAAAAGTTAGGCCGCGTCACCCTCTTCGGCACGCCAAATAGGCCCGGAATCGTCGCTAAAATCTTTCAAGTCGTCGCAGACTACAACATCATCGTCGACGACATCATGCAGACCGTCGTCGACTCAAAGACCGCCACCGTCTCCTTCACCATCGACCTCACCGACCTGCCCGACGCCAAAAAGGTCGTTGACGTCCTGTCAAAGAAGCTCAACTGCAAGGCCGTCTATGAAGACCACCTCGCCAAGATCTCCATTGTCGGCGGCGGAATGCGCACGCACGCCGGTGTCGCCTTCAAAATGTTCAACGCCCTTGGACAAAACGGCATAAACATCGAAAACATCACCACCAGTGAAATAAAGGTATCCTGTCTCATCGACGGCAAGCACGCCAGGAAGGCTCTTCGCGTCGTCCACGATGCCTTCAACCTAGGCCGTGGGCAGTATATCCATGAGCCACGCGTTTCTCCCAAGAAGCCTGCCGGAAAGAAAACCGTCAGGAAGACAACCGCAAAGAAGACCAAGCCCAAATCCCCCTCTAAGACCAAGCGACGCTAGACCGCTGCACAAACCCAATGGTTCGTCCCCCTGCCACACTCACACGCCGACAACGACGCCTGCGCCGTGGACTCCGCTTCGCCCGACGCCTTGCCGTTACGGCTGCCGTCATCACCGCGATCGTCCTCGCCGACCGCGCCGGGCTGTTCGGCCGACGACCCATCGATGATCGTGCCAAGTACGACGGCTGCACCTTCCGCGTCGTCCGCGTCATCGACGGCGACACCCTCGACATAGCTATACCCGACGGCTCGCGCGACTACACGCGTATCCGACTGTGGGGTGTTGACACCCCCGAGACCGTCAAACCGGACACCCCTGTGCAGCATTTCGGACCTGAAGCATCTGCTCAGACCAGGCAACTCACCCTCGATAAGGACGTAACCCTACAGCTCGACCCAGCCGCCAAAACGCGCGACAACCAAGACTACCGCCGCCTCCTCGCCTATGTCATCCTGCCTGACGGACGCATGCTCAACCGCCTGCTTATCGAGAACGGTTACGGATACGCAGACCCACGCTACGATCACCAGTTCGCACGTGAGTTCGCCGCGCTCCAGGACCAGGCCCACGCGGCCGGCCGGGGACTGTGGGCTCAGCCTGACCCCGACGACCTGCCCTACGACCTCCCGTCCCGGCTTAAAACGCCCGCACGTTGACAGCTCACCCAGATACATCCGCCTTCACTTCTCTCTTCGGCATGTCGATAGAATAAGCAGCAATGCCCTACCTCATCGACGGTAACAACCTGATCTTCGCCATGATGGAAGTCGGCCCGGAAATCGGAAGGCTCGGCCTGTGTCGTCTCTTGGCGACTCTCGTCCAGGCCGGCCAAAAGGTGCGCGTCGTCTTTGACGGGCCGCCCCCGCCCGCCCCGACCGCCCAGCAACTCATCGACACCGGCATCCAGGCAAGCTTCTGCCCCAAAGCCCCCGCTGACAGGGAAATAATCGAGCTGATCCGGGAAGACTCCGCCCCCAAACTGCTGACCGTCGTCTCCAGCGACCGCGAAATTCGCCGTGCCGCCGCCCCAAGGCGGTGTAAGTCAATCAGCAGCGAAGATTTCGCCCGATCTCTATGCAAAATACCACCTGTCTCGGATGGCCCGCCCCTGCCCGGCCACGGTGAACCCAACGAGAAGCGGAAAGGCCTAAGGCCTGAGCAAACAAAGAGATGGCTGAAAGAGTTCGGTCTGGGCGAACACTGAGATTCTCCCCAAGGCCGTTCGCAGTTCTCGTTGTGTTTGCTGGACATACAGGCGCCGTGAAATTATTCAAATTTTTCGGATATATATCCGCGACTCCTTGCCGAGCCCGGCCAGTTCCCCACACATTTGCAAGGTCCTTCATTATAAGGCCTTAAGCTCGACTTATTCTACAAGGATTCAGCCGTGAGGGTATCCGGTCGAAGTCACCCGATGTGTCTTGAATCTATCAATTAACGCCAACGAATGCGGTCTGACGATATAGAATTCAGTGCAGCTGGATGGGCCGTCTCTCCGGCTCTAAAAGCTTTCAACTCGGCGACGTTCCAGAGGGAAACCGGGTCGAACCTACATATGTGAGGGCATGACGAATGAGCACGCCTATGCCTAGACGCCAAAAGTCTGTGGCTGTCGTTGCCCTGCTGGGGGGAGTGTACGTGTGCTCTCTTGTTATCGGATTCTCATCCCCCCAGGCGGCCGCAGAACCGCTCCAGCGCATCAGCGTCGCCCTGCCCTTGCCCGATGATGACCGCATGCCGGACCCGAACGCCCCAGCCATGGCCTTCACCATGCTGCCTGATCTGCCCCCGGCGGACATACCTCAAGGCCGCGTTGTGCTGGATAAGGAAATAGCCGCTAACACTCCGGATGTGTCAGATGTTCGGACCGAGGAGGTCCACGCCCCGAAAAATGGTGCAGTGATCCTCGGCGAAGCCCCGCCGGACGGCCGAGTTGCTCGGCGCCTCCTGCACGCGTTGGGCATCCGCCCGCCTGCCGGCCCAGACAACGTCGTTAGGTTGAGCGTGCTCTCCCCGGATGCCGGCTCCCCTGCATCCGCTTTCATCGAAGCCGGCGCTACGCCCATCGATTTTCAGGCCCTGCAGGATGAAAACGGCAACGTGGTTATCCGACCGGACGATTTTGAAGGCAGCCGGAATCTCATCGTCCCGCCCGGGCGTTTCGCCTCCAAGACCCTCACGCTCGAAAGCACTGCCACCCAGCTCCAGTTGGACGGCGCCCAGATCACCATCGCCCGCCAGGCGCACATCCTGCCCGCCGGCAGAATCATAACACATGTCCGCCAGACACCAGCCGGGCTTGACCTTGGCCAGGACGCCGCCATTCAAATCGACCGCGACGCCCGCATTGTGTTGTTCTTTCAAGGAGCGCCCTCCGTCGAAGGCATACATTGGGGCATGCGGGCAAAGGGCGACCGCCGAGCTGAATTTCGCAGACTGATCGAGTCGGGCCGGATTATTGTCGTGAAAATTGAGGCCGGCGCAATTGCTTTAACCAAGGCCGTCATCATCTTCGATGGCGAGTACACATACATCACGATCGACTACCCGAAGTACGACAAGCCCGTCAATTCCGAGATCCGCGACGTGGTCACCGAGCCATACCTGATTCCCGAGCCGGCGGCCCTGGCTTTGCTGGGTCTTGGCGGCGTCGTGCTGCTCACCCGCAAACGATAAGAAAACCGCCAGGGAATTGTTCTTCCTCCTCCAGCCCCGCGTACCTAGACGGGGCTGTTTTTTCCCGCCCCCACTGCCCTCTTGGCCGGGCTTGTCGTTACGAACACTCCTGTGGCGCCGTCCGGGGCCGTCCTGGACCCATAACCAGCCAGAATCCCGCCCCAGCCACCACGCCCAGTGCCGCCACTGGTCCCCAGACAACAACCGCCGTCAAATCAGGCCTAATCGCGTACAACCCCAGCAGTACTCCGCCTATCGCCGGGCCCACCGACCACCCGACCGACTCGCATAAGCCATACAGCCCCATATAACGGCCGATCCTGTCCCCGGGCGCCATCGCCGCAACTGCCGTACTCGCCGCCGGCGTGAACACCATTTCGCCTAATGTGATGATAACCATGCACCACAGCAGCGGCCCAAATCCCCCTGCCCACGCTATAGCCAGATAGCCCACGACATAGAACAGGCACCCGGCGACCAGTGGTTTACGAAGCGCCATCCCCGCTATCAGCAGGCTGATCGGCCACTGAAAAAGAGCAACCATCGCCCCGTTCATGCTGTACACCATCCCCACGTGCGCCTCGTCTATGCGGATATGCTCAGTCATGTACAGCGACAGCGTCATCAGGTATTGCCCCATCAGAAGGAACAGAAGCAGGCAGCATCCGCAGAAGACCACGAAGCGGCCGTCCGTAAACACGCTCAGCACGTCGCGGATGTCGAACTGCCCGCGCTGTACTTCAGCCGCCGTCTCCGACAGCCATATCCACGCCAGCACCAGACCTATCACGCCGACAACCGCCGGCACGCTGAACAGCGCCGGGTAGCCCAGACTGTGCAGAATGAACCCCCCGGAGGCTGCGCCGATCGCCCACCCCACGTTTTGCCCGACCTTCAGCAACCCGTACGCCTTGACTCGGTTGGCCGGTGCGACGACATCCGCAACCAGCGCCCCCACAGCCGGTTGAATCGCCGCGCCGAAAAACCTCGTGAGAGCAAAGCCCGTTATGATCCAGCCCCAGTGGGCGCGCGCCGCCGAAAGCAGCGCCATCAGCACGAATGTCAGTATCCGCAGTATGAGCACCCCGCGGATCACGAACACCCGCCCGATGCGATCGGTCAGTTCCCCGCCGACCATCCGCCCAGCCGCGCCGATAACCGCCGATATCAGCATGACGCCCCCCACCGACTGCGGCGAAAGGCCCGCTTCGTTCTTTAGGTAAATCGCCACGAACGGAATCAGTGTGCCGAAACCGAGTGATACGATTGTACCCACCCCCGCCATAACCCAAAGACGACTATCAAAGCCACGCAACTCGCGGAGGTATTTCACGTGAAGATTCGCCATCGTTTCTATGCGGTTTTCTCGCGGTCGGCCGCGGGCGACAGCCGGCGGCAGCAAGCGGCAACAGCCAGCAACGGCCGGACGCCCAACGCGCCCGCCACAGCTCAAAGTCAGATGCCCAGGTCGTCCTTGGTCAGTATCGCGTGGAACTGATACCCAGCCGCTTCGACGTTCTCTCGGGCGCCCTCCATGCGGTCTATGGCAAAGACTATGCGCTTAACCCTCGCTCCGGCTTGGACTAACGCCTGTGCGGCTTCGAGGGCGGCCCCGGCCGTAGTCCCGATATCCTCCACCAGCAAGACGTCTCGGCCCTCTACAGGTGTACCCTCGACCTGCTTGGCCGTGCCATACTGCTTGGCTTGCTTGCGCACCAGCGTGAACGGCTTGCCTATAGCCAAGGCGGCGGCCGCGGCGAGGACAACGGCCCCAAGTTCCGGCCCAGCTATCACTTCCACGTCGGCGGCATAGGCCGCCAGACGTCGGCCGAACTCGGCCAGTATGTCCGGCTGAGTCTCGAACAGGTACTTGTCCAGATAGTACTTGCTCCGCTTGCCGCTGCGGAGAACGAAGTCGCCCTCCAGGTAGGCTGTCTCCTTGATTCGTCGACTGAGCTCGCTAGTGTCCATCGGGCCGCTCCTTAGGTATCTGTGGCGTGAGCGAGCTCACTGTAGCGACCGAAAGACATCCACGTCAAGGCCACCCGATGCAGAATGTCCTTCAGGCCGGGCTACATCCGATTATGCCTCGCCCCATTTGCAAGCCAGAAGCCGAGAAAAACTCGCCTTGCCCCTTGGCGTATTTGCTCCAAGAAGTTATCGTAGCGGCTTCAATGTCAGCCGACATCCCAAACACTGCAGGTACGGCCAGCAAGGTCACCAAAGAAGTCGCCGCCTTTCGCGATACGGTCGAGAGTGTGGGCATCGCCGTGGTGCTGGCGTTCGTGCTTCGCGCGTTTCTGATCGAAGCCTTCGTCATCCCCACGGGCTCGATGGCGCCCCGGCTGATGGGCGAGCACTGGCGGCTTCAGTGCCCCGTCTGCGAGTACCGGTACGATCACGGGTGGATCGGCAGCACGCCGGATCGAAGCCTACTGAAATCGCCCACGGCCGCCCAGTGCCCCATCTGCAACCGCGATTACACCAAGAGCCGGGGCCCAGCCAGGCCTGTGGACGGTGGCGACCGCGTATTGGTCCTTAAGTACCTCTACAATTTCCGCCAGCCCAAGCCGTGGGATGTAGTGGTCTTCCGCAACCCCCAAAACAACAGTGAGAACTACATCAAGCGGCTCATTGGCCTGCCGGGTGAAACGATCGAGATAGTCCAGGGAAACATATGGGTGAAGACGAGGGATGATGCCGCATGGACCATCAGACGCAAGCCGCCGGACGTTCAAGAAGTTATGTGGCAGACAATCCACGATAACGACTACCAGCCCGTCGATGCCGAATCTGCTAGCTACCCGAAGTGGTTCGACTACGGAAAAACAGGTCTGTGGAGGCTGGACGGCCAACAGGGCAGGTGCTTCACCTTCGAGGGCGGAAAGACCTCCGCCGGGCTGAGCTTCCGAGGCATGGTTCAGGATTCTGACGACAGATGGAGCTTCCTTCCTCACTACGGTTACAACAATGTCGCCGTCGAAACCGATCGGCGCGCGAACGAGTATCTCTGGCGAGAGGTGTGCACAGATCTCAGGTTGTCCTTCGTTTACACGCCGCAGGCCGGGGACAGTCGGATTGTCCTAATGTTCGACGTCATGGCCAAGGGTTACGCCGCTGAAGTCTCCGCTGACGGCAAGGTCCGCCTGCTTCACCGCCCAGGGGAGACGAGCTCACTGCTAGCCGACCAAGGCCCTGCTGATCTTGCCGCAGCAACGGGCTGGACAACCTGGAAGGAGTCGCAACTGCCGCCGCTGAAGATTTGGCAAGGGCATCAGCTCAGCCTGACCAACGTGGACTACCGCCTGACGCTTTGGATCGACGGCGAGGCAGTGCTTCAAAGTTCCGACGAGGATTTCCCTGCTGACTACCAGACTGTTCGTGATCGCATGCTGGCTGTCTACCGCAATGAACCGGATGCTCAGATACCGACGCCTCAGGTGGCCATCGCCGCCGCCGGCGGGCCCTGCCAACTGCGCCACGTGAAGCTCGACAGGGACGTCTATTACACCCACACGCGCCTGGAGGTGTCCGACGGACCCCAATGGGACTATGCCCGTAACCTCCCGCCCGAGATCGCGCCCAAGACCAACCAGCCAGGCTGGGGCGTGACAGGCCATCCGATTCGACTGAATGGCGATCCTTCCTCGCCAAACGATCTGGACTCGTTCTATGTGCTGGGCGATAATAGCCCGCAGAGCCACGACAGCCGGCGCTGGACCCAGGCCGCTCCCACACTCAGGCTTTATGAGCAAGGCAGGCGGGTCTACCAGCTCGGCACAGTGCCGCGGTACAACATAATCGGCAAGGCGGTGTTCGTTTATTGGCCAAGTGGTTTCCGCCTGCCGGGGCTGGCTAGACTGCCTATCGTGCCCAATGTGGGCGACATGAGGCGAGTCCGATAGGCCCGTACGCACCGGTAGATAGACAGATTCAGTCCGGATGGAGCAAACACAAGTTATTCACAATGATATTTTGATACAGTTATACCGCTAAAGGCACCATAGAAGCGTCATGTTTGCTGCCGTCGTTGTTTACGGATCGGCGGTGTCGGATTGGCCAACAAGACGAGTAGAAATCACAATCGATTAACAAATAATGGCTTATGATCTTTCAAATACGATGTGGCAAGCAACTGGCATGCCCAGCATTGCGCGTGTCAACAGAAAGCTTGAAACCACGGGTTGGCCAGGTCTAGCTGGCAGAACTCCTTATGCACAGGTTATCCACAGAACTCACGTAATACGATAATAATTTGGATTCTCATAATGGTCCTTCTTCAGACAAATGGCCTGATCAAACGTTACAGTGGCCGAGCTGTTGTTGACAACGTGACACTCACGGTAAACCAAGGCGAGATTGTAGGCCTGCTGGGCCGAAACGGCGCCGGAAAGACCACAACCTTCCGCATGGTGATAGGGATGATTTCCCCTAACGCCGGCCGAGTTATCTTCGACGGCGTCGACGTGACCCGCATGCCCATGTACAAGCGCGCCAGACGCGGTATGGGGTATCTGTCGCAGGAGCCCAGCATATTCCAACGGTTGAGTGTGCGCGATAACCTGATGGCCATCCTTGAAACCATGCCCATGTCGGTTGTTGCCCGCAACGAACACTGTGAGCACCTGCTGGATCAGTTCGGCCTGACGCATCTCGCCCGGCAGATGGCCCGCACGCTCTCCGGCGGCGAGAGGCGCAAGCTGGAGATCGCCCGCGCCTTGGTAACCAACCCGACGATGATCCTTCTGGACGAGCCTTTCTCTGGCGTGGACCCGATTGCCGTCCAAGACCTCCAGCAGGAGATTCGCCATCTGCGGGACCGGGGCATAAGTATCCTCCTTACAGACCACAATGTCCGTGAGACGCTCACTGTTACCGACCGGACCTACATCATAGACAACGCCAAGGTGCTGCGCGAGGGCTCACCGCACGACCTGATTAATGACGAACTGGTCCGGCGGACATATCTGGGACATACCTTCAGCGGACACGAGTTTGCAGACAGAAGGGACGGGCGCTAGTCGCCCTTCCGTATGATCTTGGGGGTGATGATCTCGGGAGTGATCAGCAGGAGCGTTTCTACCGGTACGCCGGCCCGATTTCTGATCAGAAACGCCTGACCGATGCTTGTGGGCCTATCGGCATGTTCGCTGGCGCCGATTACAATGAAGTCTCCCTCCACCAGTCGCATCTGAAACGTCATGGGGTAAAGAGTGTAAATATCCGCCCGACGAACGATAGCGGCTGAATTGCCTTCGTCCTCGATAACCGGCCTGCGGTGGAAGGACTCCACCTGCGGCACAGTAGTAACAGTCATCGTTCGACCGTCCGGATCCAAGGTAAAGAGCATCGACAGTATGTAATTCCCCGGTGGGTAATCCAGGCCGCTGATCGTGTTGTCGCTATGCACGAGGAAGATTGTCCGCGGCTCCTGATGTTGCTGGATGATGATGGGCACAGGTGCGCCGGGGACGCCGGGGACAGTCCTGGGAACGTACTGCTGAGCCGACAAGTCAACCAACACGTCTTCGATGGCGTGGAAGTCTTCCTTCTTTCCCACGCCTACCCGTATGCCGTTGGCCGCCAGGGAAACAGCTTCGTCCATAGCTGTGACATCCGTGTTGACAAGGCTCCATAGGATGGCCGAGTCCCGGGCCCAACCCAGGGGCACCTCGACGACGGACATGTTGAGGCGAACCATCGTCAACCTGTCGTCATGCTTTATGGGCGAACGGGAGAACAGCTCGTCGGACCTGGGATAATCTTCCCGAGTACATCCCCCCAGCAGCCAAGCCGGCATCACCAAGGACAACGTCACAATGTAGCCAACAAAGCGTCTCATAGCGTCTATCCGGCGTGTATCATGTACTGTTACGGGCTATCGGACAAGTGCTTGACCGGCCTGAAGCGCCGATAGGCGCATTAACAGGCCTCGTCCATACGGACGAGGCCTGCGGTGAATCATTGGCCGGCTGTCCGGCTAAACATGAATCGACGACTCCGTCGCGCCGCCGTGACCTACCGGAGGTACAGGGGCGGCGGCAGCTCCGACGGGTTGCTTCAGCGGACGATACCCGCGGCTGAACTTCAGGCTTACTAGTAACACCACCAGCAGCGTCAGAACAGGATACGCCAGGAATCGCGCGTAGAAGACGCCCTGCCGCAGAAAGCCCGCCGCCGCTTCGTCCGCCGCGGCCCAGCCCGTGGGGACCTGCCATTTTCGGTCGACCAACTGCGACATGTTGAACGTCGCCCCACTGGCAAGGGCCGAGTTAAGTATCTGCTGCCAGGGAATGAGCATGGCAAGGAGGATCATCGACCAGAAGAAAGCGCCCAGGAAGCCTGCTGTTGCGCCTATCCGCCCGACCAGCGACACTTTCACGGCGAACATGAAAGTCAGCATCAGCAACAGCGCCGCCACGACGGCTATGAATTTCGTGGTCGCAAGCGACAACGATATAATCCCGTACCACATGTCAGCGTTCGTCGAATCGTTGATGGCGGGCTGATGGGAGGCATCGGCGTCTGCGGAGTCGGTGGCGGCATCGGTCTCGGCCGCGGGGGCGACAGGAACGTGGCGCAGCTTGGTGGATTTATCGACCACGCCAAAGAAGCTTACAAGAGTAAATCCGGCGATCTGCACGAGCAGGCACAATAGTAACAGCAGTACAAGACAGCTCTTTACGCGCCTCAGGCTGTCCAGAGCTTCAGAGAATTGCATCGGAGTGGTCTGACTGTATTGAGACATATTCGGGTCCTTTCATCGTATCAGCGCGCAGCGGCCATGTTCTCGTACCTTCTACGCTATGCTATCGAACCGATTGACGCCAAGTCTGCAACAAACCTTTCAACGCCGCCTCGGCCGCTCGTGCGGAAATGGGCCCGCTTGCTACTGCCGGCGCCATTCGTGCCTCGGCGGGCTACTTGACCACGAGACTCACCATCCGGCCCGGGACAACGATTCGCTTGATGATCTTCTTGCCGGCGGTGAGCTCGGCTATGCGTGGCTCGGCCAGGGCGGCATCGATGACGGTTTGCTCATCCGCACCGGCGGGGACGCTGATGCGCGCCCTGTTCTTGCCGTTAATCTGCACAGGCAGCTCGATGGACTCCACCGCCAGCATGGCCTGGTCGTATTCCGGCCAGGGCTCGTAGGCAATGCTCTCCTGGTGGCCAAGCCGCTGCCACAGCTCTTCCGCCAGGTGAGGGGCGAACGGCGACAGCACCACCACAAACCGCTCAGCCTGGCCCGTGGAGATGTGTGACTCCTTGTAGCAAACGTTGACGAATTCCATCATGGCGGCGATGGCGGTGTTAAACTTCATCGACTCGATGTCCTCACCGGTCTTCTTTATCAGCTTGTGAAGAGCTTTCTCGACATCCTCATGGCCGGCTTGTTGGTTCATAAGCGGCGGGTTGTCCTCGTCGCCAACGATTAGTCGCCACACGCGGTGAAGGAAGCGATGCACGCCGGGCACATCGCGGGTGTTCCAGGGCTTGGAGGCCTCCAGCGGGCCCATGAACATCTCGTAAAGCCTAAATGTATCGGCGCCGAACGAGTCTATGACCTCGTCGGGGTTGATGACGTTCTTGAGGCTCTTGGACATTTTCTCGACGCTCTCGCTGAGCGGCTCGTTAGTCTCGATATGAACCGGCGTGTCGCCGGAAACATCTACATCGTCGTAGCCCACGTATACCCCCCGCCGGTCGCGATAGGCGAACGAGCGGATCATCCCCTGGTTGAATAATCGGCCGAACGGCTCGGGCGTGGAGACGTAGCCCAGGTCGTAGAGCACCTTATGCCAGAACCTAGCGTAAAGCAGATGCAGCACGGCGTGCTCGGCCCCGCCGACATAAAGGTCCACGCCGCCAGAGGGGTTGGTTGGCGAGGGCGACATCCAGTACTTCTCAGCCTCGGCGCCGCATAATCTCTGTTCGTTTCTGCTGTCGATGAACCGCAGGTAGTACCAGCAACTGCCGGCCCACTGGGGCATGGTGTTAAGTTCGCGCGAAGCCTGTCCGCCGCAGGACGGGCACTTGGTCTTCGCCCATTTGGTTGCCTTGCCCAGCGGCGGCGCCGGGGGGGTGTTGGGGTCTTCGCTTGTGGCCGGGCTGAAGTCCTCCATCTCCGGCAGCACCAAAGGCAGAGCGTTCTCAGGCAGCGCCACCGTGCCACACTTGTCGCAGTGCACAATGGGGAACGGCTCGCCCCAGTACCGCTGCCGGCTGAAAAGCCAGTCGCGCAGCTTGTACTTGACCGCCCGCACGCCTAGGCCCTGAGTTTCCAGGTCCGCGATCATTTTCTCCTTACCTTTACTCGGTCCCAGGCCGTTCAGCGGACCCGATTCGACATACTCCAGATCCTCAGACAGCGTCGGCTCGCAGACCGGAGCAGTCGTGACGGGATCGCCGACGCCGCTTTCCCGCAGCAGCTCGTTCAGACCCGCCGGGCCGACGAATATCCAGGACTTCGGCTCCCTGTTGGAGTAGAGCAGCCTGTCGTCGCCTTCGTTCGGAACGAAGCTGGTGGTATCCGACTGATGCGTCATCGGCCCGAAATCTATACCCCGCACGGCGGGGAACCGCTTAGGATCGGCGCGGAAGGTATTGTATGCCTTGACAAAATCATCATGCTGCAGCACGGCGATATACCGAGCGTCCAGCTCCTGGGTATGCTTGAGGATTGCCTTGATCGGCAATTTGTAAGCCACCGCGAATGACCAATCGCGCTGGTCGTGTGCAGGAACTGCCATGATTGCGCCGGTGCCGTAGCCGATCATTACATAGTCGGCCACGTATATGGGCAGCCTCTGACCGTTGACCGGATTGACCGCGTATGTGCCGGTGAATACGCCCGTCTTCTCCTTGGTCTCGGCCATCCGCTCCAGTTCGGTTTTCTGGGCGGCCCGGCGGACGTACTCGTCCATGGCGTCGCGCTGCTCGGCAGTGGTCAGGGTGTCCACTAGTTCATGCTCCGGCGAGAGCACCATGTACGTCGCGCCGAAGAGCGTATCGGGGCGCGTGGTGTAGACGCGGATGATCTCCTGGCGCCCTTCGACGGCGAAGTCCACCTCGGCGCCGATGCTCTTGCCGATCCAGTTTCTCTGCATGATCTTGATCGGTTCGGGCCAGTTGAGCATCGCCAGGTCATCTTCCAGGCGGCTGGCGTAAGCGGTGATGCGAAGCATCCATTGTTTCATGGCCCGGCGGTAAACCGGGTGGTCGCCGCGATCAGACCGCCCCTCGTTGGTCACTTCCTCATTAGCCAGCACCGTCCCGAGCTTCGGGCACCAGTTGACGGGCACCTCGGCCACGTAGGCCAGACGCTGACCGTCGATGACGGCTCGCTGCTCATCGGGAGGTAGTTCATTGAAGTGACAAACACCTTCTGGCGATCCAGCCAGTCCTGAGATTTGCTCCGCGGGCAGTACGCCGACTAGTTCGCCGAAGGCGCCGACGAGAATCTCACCGGAATGCAATTTCTGGACGAGCTGCTCGATCGGCCTGGCTGCTTTGACTGTCGGATCGTACCAACTGTTGTACATCTGCAAAAATATCCACTGTGTCCACCGGTAGTAGGTCGGTTCGGTCGTGGAGATCCGGCGCGACCAGTCGTAGCTGAAGCCGAACATCTTGATCTGCCGCTCGATGTTGGCGATGTTGGCGATCGTCGTCTCGCGCGGGTGAACTCCGTGCTCGACGGCGTACTGCTCAGCCGGCAGGCCGAACGCATCGTAGCCCATTGGGTGAAGCACGTTGAAGCCTTTTTGCCGGGAGTAGCGGCAGACGATATCAGTGGCGGTATAGCCCTCCGGGTGTCCAACGTGCAGCCCCGCTCCGGAAGGGTACGGGAACATGTCCAGCACGAAGAGCTTGGGCTTGTTGCTGAAACCGGGCCTGCCCGGATTCGGCTGGCGGAAGGTCTCATTGTCGGCCCAAAAGGCCTGCCACTTGGTTTCGATTGACTTGAAGTCGTATCCCGACATGGCACCGTCCCTAGCTCGTTGTCGACTGTCCTGAATGATTTATCATAAGCGGGCAGCTTCAGCCACAAAAAACAGGCAAGCGACCCCGAACAGACAGCGAGGCTGAGCCGTAGCACGCCATAGAGGATTTGGCCCATGTTTCGCTATCTGGCTTCTGCAGAAAAGGTAACCGTTGTCTTACTGATCGGGGTGACCGTTCTCATCCTGTCGGCCGCGACTTTTATCGTTTTTAAGCGGCTTGCCCGTTTGTGGACGCACGCTCCCGCGCCAAATTACAGCAGGCGAGTCAAGTGGGTCCACAGGGCTGTGCTGGTGATGGCCGCAGTGCTTGTGGTATGCGGTGCATACAGCTTCTGGGAGCCTTACCGGCTGGAGGTGACGAAGGTAACGGTGCCGACCCCCAAGCTGCTTGCCGGCGCTCGGCCGATCCGCATCGTCCACATATCCGACACGCACTGCGAGGGCCGACCGTTGCTGGAGGACCGCGTCGTCGACGTCATCGCCGGCCTGCAGCCGGACGTCATATGCTTCACCGGCGACTGTATCAACCACCCGTCCGGCCTGCCGCGGTTCCGCAGGCTTATGACGCAACTCGACCGAATCGCCCCCACGTTCGCCGTCTATGGCAACTGGGACTGGAACGCATGGCGCGGGCGTGAGAATTACTTCGCCGGCACCGGCGTTCAAGTGGTGGACCGCAGGCCCATCCGGGTTCTCGTGGACAACCAGCCGCTCTGGGTGACGGGGTTTGGCTTCTTCGATGATGATGTGGCCCTGAACGTTTCTCTCGCCCTTGCGGACGTGCCTCCCGATGAGCCGGTGGTGTTCCTGCACCACATGCCGTCTGTCGTCCTGGATCTCCCCGAACGAGGCGTGGACCTGTGCCTTACCGGCCATACGCACGGCGGACAGGTCGTCCTGCCGTTCTATGGGCCGATCGTCACGCTGACGCCCACGGGCAGACGCTTCTGGGCCGGGCTGTATCGATATGAAGATACCTACATGTACGTAAACCGCGGCCTCGGGGTGGAAGGACACTGGCTGCCTCGGATTCGATTTCTCGCCAGGCCGGAACTGACGCTTATCCAATTGACGCCACAGTCGGTGCTGACCGGCCCATAGGAATGCGGGCGACGACTTGCCGGCTTGTCGGACTTACTTCTTGGCCTTCATCAACTTATTCAGGCAGGCCTTGGCCTGCTTACGAATCCCGCCGCCCTTGCCCGTGGAGCGTTCCCGCTCGAGCTTGGCAAGCAGTCGGTCCATTTCTGCCCCGTTTACGGGCAGTTGCACCGTTTTTTTCTTGAAACCGGCGATGTGCATCGCGTTGGAAAGCTCTAGCTCGTTCAGTGCTTCGACACCAGTGGCATATTCGAACGGTTTACCGGTAACTAGGTGTCGCGCGAACCCGGCGGTGATCTCAATATGCCCTTCCTTCCGTCTGGGGAAGTTCACCTCCGTCCACTTGATGGACTGCTCCGCGCCGCCGGCAGAGCCGGACTTGGAGGCGAAGATGTGCTTGCTGACCGGCATACCGAGCATGCCGAGCTTGATCTTGCCGTTCTCGACCACGATAGTGCCCTTGTCGCCACAGAACATGAACTGCTCATAGCCGGGCTCTTCGGCGGTGGTCGTGTAAATATAGCCCACCCGCCCCTTGCCGTAGTCCATCAGAAAGTTGCCGCAGTCTTCCACTTCTATCTTATGGCATCGGGTGGAAATAAGGCCCATGACGCTCTTGGGCATGCCGGCCAGCCACTGGAAAAGATCGAAGTGGTGCGGGGCCTGGTTGATCAGCACCCCGCCGCCCTCGCCGTCCCAGGTGCCGCGCCATGCGCCGCTGTCATAGTAGGCCTGAGTGCGGAACCAGTTCGAGCAGATTAGCTGCGCGCGGAATATTTCGCCGATCTTTCCGCTGTCGATGAGCTTCTTGACCGCGTTCATGTCCGCCCGGGCCCGGTGGTGCAGCATCACGCCCAGCGATACTTTTCGCTTCGCGCAGTCAGCCACCATCAACCGGGCGTCGCTTATCGTCGCTGATAGCGGCTTTTCGCACATAACGTGCAGACCCTTGCGGGCGGCGTAGATCGTCAGCGGCGCGTGCCAGTAGTGCGGCACTGCCACGATGACCGCGTCGCACAGGCCCGAATCTATCATCTCGAAACCACTGCCAAAGTATGGGACTTTGCACTGCTGGCCGAACTTCTTCGCCTTGGCGGCGTCGATGTCGGCCAGTGCTGTCAGTGAAAAGTCCCGGCTCTTGGCGTCGGGGATCATGTCGACGTGGCCCGAGCCCATCATGCCGACGCCAATCACGCCGTAACGAACGTGTCTAAGCTTCTTCATCACTTGTCTCCATTGCGCTGAAAACGCGAAGTTGTCTTGATTCAGAGGCGCGAGTCTAGATTCACCGCAGCGGGATTGCAAGTGACTGCCCGCCGATTTATCATGCCCACATGCATAGGGTCCGAGTCAAGATCGAAGGGCTGCGCGATGCGGCGCAGGCGATTGAAGTCGCCGAGATGGGGGCCGACGCGATAGGCCTGGTCTTCGCCGAATCGCCCAGGCAGGTGACTTGCGAGCAGGCCTCGGCCGTCGTGGCCGCCCTGCCGCCCTGGGTGGCAACAGTCGGCGTGTTCGTGAACGAGCCCGTCGAGGAGATCAATGAAACTATCGCAGCCACTGGCATCACAAACGTGCAACTTCACGGCGACGAAACGCCCGACGTCGTCGGACAAATCGATGTGCGGTGCATCAAGGCGTTTCGCGTGAAGTCCCAAGGCTGGGCCGACGAGGTGGATGCCTTCCTGGCCGGGCTTGATGAAGCCGCAGTTGCCAACCTGCAGGCTGTGCTGTTGGACGCCTATGACAAGACCATCCGCGGCGGCAGCGGCAGGCAGTTCAACTGGAACATGGTCGCTGAGGCCCGCAAAGTCGGCCGGTTCGCCGACTGGCCGCCGATCATACTCGCAGGCGGCCTGGCCCCGGACTGCGTCGCTGACGCTATCCGCACCGTCCAGCCCTGGGCGGTGGACGTCGCCAGCGGGGTCGAATCCGCCCCGGGCGTCAAGGACATGGAAAAGGTCCGCGCGTTCATTTACAACACCTGGCACGTCTAGGACCCAGAGGCCAGGAAACATGCGCCTCAACGCCGCCGTCGCCTACGTGCTGACCGACGAACAGCGGTTCGCCGTTGCGGCCGCCGCTATCCTCAAGCGCTATGTGGAGGTCTTCCCCAGCTACCAGCCTTCGCATCTCAAGGGCCTGGCTGAAAGCTACGGCTACCGGCACATCGTCAACCTCCGCCGCGCCGCCACCGACGGGACGCTCATCGAGCTGACGCACAAGGAGGACGACGGCACAGCCCCACAACTGCACCTGAGCCTGCTGCCGATTGCCGGTGCTGAGCTTATCATCGGTAACGGCATCGAGGGGCTCGAAGGCGAGCGGGCGGAAGTGATCGTTTTCCGAAAGGCCGGCCGAGATGTGAACTTCGTAAGCGTGATGGACCCCGCCGCTGATGCCGGCAGCAGAATCGCGGCAACCCCCTTGGACGGGCTTCCCGACGGAGTGCTGGGCGTTGAGCTCACCAGGCCTGACGGGTTGAAGGATATCGTCCTCAGCGCCGAAACTCCCCAGACCTTAGAGTTCGCCGGACACGCCGTCGCAGGCCAGCTCGTCCTGCTTCGTACGACACCGCTCGCAACGGCGACGCAGCTTGTGGATACTGTCGAATAGACTGCCCGTGAGGCATGCGTCACTGCGCGGGCAACGTTGCAATTGGCCTTCTTAAATGAGACAATGCTCCCCGGCCCGCCGCACAGACAGCCGTCGTCGGGCCGTGTTGGTCGCGGGCAATCCATCCCGACGACCCAACGTAAGGAACGACCATGACTACTGTGAAATCGGGAAGCAAGACAACGGATTACCAGGTTAAAGATATGTCCTTGGCTGACTTTGGTCGGAAGGAAATCGCCATAGCTGAGCACGAAATGCCCGGCCTGATGGCAACACGCGAGAAATACGGACCGGACAAGCCCTTGGCCGGCGTGAAGATAACGGGCAGCCTGCACATGACGGTCCAGACGGCTGTGCTCATCGAAACGCTCGCAGCCCTTGGCGCCGACGTCCGCTGGGCGTCGTGCAACATCTTCTCGACGCAGGACCATGCGGCAGCCGCCATGGCCGCAGCCGGCGTGCCCGTGTTCGCCTGGAAGGGCGAAACGCTGGCCGAGTACTGGGAGTGCACCTACCGCGCCCTTACCTGGCCCGACGGCAGCGGGCCAGACCAGATAGTCGACGACGGCGGCGACGCCACGCTGCTGATCCATCGCGGTTATGCGGCCGAGAATGATTCAGCCATCCTCGATAAGCCCACCGACAACAAGGAACTGAAGATCATCAACGCCCTGCTGAAGCGCGTTCTGGCTGAGTCGCCCGGGCACTGGCACAAGGTGGCCGACAAGGTCCGCGGCGTGAGCGAAGAAACCACCACCGGCGTAAACCGCCTATACCAGATGATGCAGACCGGCGATCTGCTTTTCCAGGCGATCAACGTTAACGATTCGGTAACGAAGAGCAAGTTCGACAACATCTATGGCTGTCGGCATTCGCTTGTCGACGGCATCAAGCGCGCGATGGACGTACTGATCAGCGGCAAGGTGGCGATGGTGTGCGGCTACGGCGATGTGGGTAAGGGCTCTGCTGAGTCGCTGAAAAACGAGCGGGCCCGCGTGCTAGTAAGCGAGGTGGACCCGATCTGCGCCCTGCAGGCGTGCATGGCCGGCTACACGGTGACCACGGTCGAAGAAGCTTTGCCGATAGCCGACATATACGTGACGGCCACGGGCAACAAGGATGTTATAACCGCCGAACACATGAGCAGGATGAAGGACCAGGCCATCGTCTGCAACATCGGCCACTTCGACAACGAAGTGCAGATCGGCGAGTTGGAGAACTCACCCGGCATTGCGAAGGAACAGATCAAGGGCAGCGAATGCCCCGTGCACCGATACACGTTCCCGGACGGTCATTGTATATACATTCTGGCCGAGGGAAGGCTGGTGAACCTGGGCTGCGCGACCGGCCATCCGAGCTTCGTGATGAGCACCAGCTTCACCAACCAGACCCTGGCTCAGATCGACATCGCGAATCATCCAGACCGGGAGATCGGCGTCTACCGCCTGGGAAAAAAGCTCGACGAGGAAGTGGCCCGCCTGCACCTGGCCAAGCTCGGGGCGGTGCTGACGAAGATGTCGTCCGAACAGGCCGAATACATCGGCGTGCCCGTCGACGGACCTTACAAGAGCGAGCATTATCGGTACTAGGCCGAGGTAGTAGCAGAAATTAAAAGACGCGGCGGCTGGGTCGGCCGTCGCGTTTTTTTTGTGTGGGGGGAATTGAAGATACCCAAAGACTGAGAGCACGCCGTCGGCAGGCGTACTGATGGGCACCTGCGGGGAAGAGTTGTTCTTCGACCGCAGGCCTACAACCGCCGGTCGTTCTTACCCGTTTCTATGCACCGCTGCGGCGGTGGGATTGGCGAGCAGCTCGGCCAGCTCGATGTCCGCGCCGGTGAAGGGCTGTTCTCCCTTGCGGTACAGGACCACCAGCCCAATCAGTTCGCCCGGGCAGGGCATCAGCGGCATCGTCAGCAGCGTCAGGCCCGGCAGAAACTTGTGGGTTCGTTCGTCGAAAATATCTCGTTGGCCCCAGGCGTCGATTATCGCGCAACGCGGCCCCTGGAGCATGTTCTCGATCAACGGATCGGCCAGCAGCCTGCAGAAGCCGGCTTTGTCCGGATGCGGCACGCCGAACCGCCCTATCAGGTGCAGCTCGGCCTCGGTGTCACACACCAGGGCCATTCCAAAAACCGGCCCGGACCGCTTGACGAAGGTCTGGAACAAAGATCGGAAAACGTCGTCGTCGATCCGCGCACCGAGGAGTTCGTTCTGGTAGCTCATGACGACCTGCTGCAGCGCCATCTGCCCGCTCAGCGTCTGATAGGCGGCCGTAAGGTCCGCACAGGTGCTGTCCAACTGCTGGCTGACCATCTTCCGCTCAATGTTGACATGTCTGGCAAGGCGGCGCAGTCTTCTGGCTCGTTGCTCGCTGCGCCTGCCTTTGTCGATGCGCTTCAGTTCGCGTCGCAAGGTGTCCCGAAGACGTTCAATATCCAGGGGCTTGCTCATCAGTTCGATCGGTCTGTAGCGGGAGGCCTTCACGAGCAATTCGGAATCCCGGCAACCCGTTATGACCACGGCCGGAACGTCGCCGACGATGTCCCGCAACCGGTCTATCACCTCGGTGCCGCAGCAGTCGCCAAGCCTCAAATCGGTGATCAGCAGGTCCGGCGCTTCGTCGCAAGCCATCCTGATTGCTTCCGATCCGCTGGCGGCCAAGCGGACTGTCACATCCTCGTCGACCAGAGCATCCAGCAGGAGCTCTCGCAGGTCCGGCTCGTCATCCACGACCAGCACGCGCGCCGATTTATTCTTTCCAGCCATCCCTATGGCCTCTCCTGGTCGGCCTCGCAAGCGGGGCCGCCAGATGTCTGATGAATGTCCCAAAGGTGGGCATCACTGCGACTAACGTCTCACCAGTAGTTATATCGACGGCTGCTCCACGAACTTTAAGTCCATTCAGCTGGTCGATTTCGCCTTCCCCGCTCGCTCGAAGTTCAGCCGCATCTATGGACTGTGATCGATTCCCGCCCGTCACTATCGGCTCGCTGGTCCCGGCTACGCCTGGACCAGCTCGGTGATTCGCTCGATGACGCTCTCGATATTGAATGGCTTCTTGATGAAGTCGTCAGCGCCAAGCGCCATCAATTTGTCCACCTCGGCTGAATTGACCGTGCCGGAAATGATCAGAATCTTGATATGGGACATTTCCGGGTCTTCCCTTATCGTCTTACAGACCACATTGCCGTTGACGTCCGGCAACATGTAATCAAGTACGACGATGTCGGGCTTGAACTGCTGCGTCTGAACACCGGCGTCGTAGCCTGTTGTGGCCGTGGCGATCTCGAATCGGCTGTCAGCGCCAAGAACATCGACAAACAGCTCGATTATGTTCGGATCGTCGTCGACCACGAGTACACGGATCTTGTCATCCCCCAGGTTGTTCATTGGGATGTTGTTTTCCCTCATAAACTTGATCAGGCTGGTGCGCGGAATGCGCCTGAACTTGCTGCCGGGCACACGGAAGCCTTCCAACTGCCCGCTATCGAAGCAGCGAATGATCGTCTGCTGTGAAAGGCTGCATATGTCGGCCGCTTCTCCGGTCGTATAGACTGCCTTGTATCGCACGGTGTTGATCTCCCGTCTGGCCAACGAAGCATGAATCTGAAACGCCTTCCTGTGCGCTGAAAGTCGCTAAGGACTTCAGGTGGCTCTGACAATTCACTTTCCAAGTAATCATATCGGCCCTGCTGTACTTTTCACTTAACCCACGCAGACACTATATCTTTCCAATTTGCTCTATTTTACCACATAGCGACAATGGAACCTGGCCCAAGTGTACTATTACTGGGCGCGGTTCCAATAGAAAAAGGGCGCCCACGAGGACGCCCTTGAAAAGCGGGTAGTTATAGCCTGGGGAGATTAGTCTGACGCGTCGTCTGCTTCGGTTTGCTGGTCATCATCGGCGAGGATCTCTTCGGCCAGTCGCTCGGCCGCTATCTCAAGCCGTTGCTCCGTTTCGTAGGTCCCCTCGGCAATTTGACGCCTGATCCGCTCGCAGAGATCTTGACGTATGTCTGGCAGGTGTTTGATTCTGTCCAGCAGGAGTGCGGCCAGACCCAACTCTTCTTGCTTCCGTGGCGATGTGCCTATGGTCTTCTTGCCGCCGCTGTGTTTCTCGCCCCTTGCCGAAGAGTGATTTGTATCGCCTTTGGCACGTGATGGATATGACATATTCATGGAGTCGTCCTGCCCGGACAAATCACAACCGGGCATGCGAGCTTCGAGGAATTGCGGGTCTGTCCTCCGTGCGATGACCCAAGTGCCACGAAGCCGGTCAAACCATTAGCATATCACGACAAACCAACCGTTACAAGACTATTACGACTGGCTTGGCAGCATCCTTGCGTACAATAGGTTTATCGTAATTATGCCTCGCTGAGCTTGAGGGAATATGACTATTCCAACTTCTCATAAAGGCATGTTTAGAAAGGTCTTATGTGGGCGGATGCCAGCGGGGCGAAATGGAGGTGGTTTTTCTTTGCGGAGCAGGCTGGCCGCGGGGCCGCCTAGGCCATCCAGATCGCCCATCTTGCCGTCCGGAGCTTGCCGAAACTTGCCGAAGCTTGCCAGAGGGCGCCGGCTGGGACGATCAGTTGCCGTCGGCTGCCACCCGGTGCGCGCCGCCGCCAGCCAGGTGGACCATTAGCACCGTCACATCCGCCGGGGTGACACCGCTGACCCGCAGTGCCTGACCGAGCGTCCGGGGGCGGACATGGCAGAGCTTCTCCCGGGCCTCGTGGCGGAGATGGCTGACCGCTGCGTAGTCCAGCTCCGGCGGAATGAGCTTGGCATCCAGTTGCTGCATTTGCCGAAAGGCGGACTGCTGCTTGGTAAGGTAGCCGGCGTATCGCAGATCGATAGCGAGGGACTCGACAGCCTGCGGGGCGTCGGCGAGCAATTTAGCCATTCGCCGCCGCGTCGGTTTGTCGGCACGGGCGACGACGCTGTCGACGGTCTCGCCGGGGCGCTGTAGCAGTTCCGCCAGTGTTTTATCACCGACGCGTGTGCGGCTAAATAGTTCGCCGGCGGCAGTGACCGCATCCGCTGTGGCGGTGTAGAGGCGCCAGCGGTCATCATCGACAAGTCCGACCTGCCGGCCGATCTCGGTGAGCCGACGATCGGCGTTGTCGGCGCGGAGGTGCAGGCGATGCTCAGCGCGGCTGGTGAACATGCGGTACGGTTCGGTGACGCCCTTTGTGACGAGATCATCGATCATGACGCCGATATAGGCCTGGTCCCGTCGCAACACTAAGGGCTCGCGGTCGGCAAGAGCCAGCGCCGCGTTGACGCCGGCGATGAGCCCTTGAGCGGCAGCCTCTTCGTAGCCGGTGGTGCCGTTTATCTGCCCGGCCAGGTACAGGCCGGACGCCGTCTTGGTCTCCAGCGTCGCCTGCAATTGGGTGGGCTGCGCGTAGTCATACTCGATCGCGTAGCCGTAGCGGAGGACCTCCGCCCGCTCCAGGCCCGGCACGTGATGGACGATGAAGTCCTGCACGTCCACAGGCAGTGAGGTGGACAGGCCGTTGAGGTAAACCCAGTTGGTGGTCCGGCCTTCGGGCTCGATGAAGACCTGGTGGCTGGTTTTATCGCTGAAGCGCTCGATTTTGGTCTCCAGCGAAGGGCAGTACCTTGGTCCTGTCGAGCGGATTTGGCCCGTATATAGCGGCGCGCGGTGGAAGTTGGCGCGTATGACATTGTGGATTTCCCGGTTGGTGGCTGAGATCCAGCACGGTATCTGCCGAATGTCTAGTGAGCCTGTCATGAAGGAAAAAGGCGTAGGGCATTCGTCGCCCTCCTGGCGCGTGCATTTGCGATAGTCGATGGACTCGGCGGCGATTCGCGGGCAGGTGCCGGTCTTCAGCCGTCCGAGCGTCAGACCACAGCGGATGAGGCTTTGGCTGAGAGAGGTCGCGGCGGGCTGGTCGAAGCAGCCACCAGGCCACATTTTATCGCCGACGTGCATCAGGCCATTGAGGTAAGTGCCGCTGGTGACGATGACGGCGCGGGCACGGAGCTTTTGTTGTCCGGCGAGTCGCACGCCGACGGCCCGGGTGATGTCTGTAATGATCTCCGTCACTTCGCCGGCAATGACTGTGAGGTTTGGCGTGTCGGCGAGAGCTTGCTGAACCCAGGCGGCGTAGGCGTAGCGGTCTGACTGGCAGCGAGGCCCCCACACGGCCGGGCCTTTTGAGCGGTTGAGCATGCGGAACTGCATGCCGGTCGCGTCGGCTGCCTGACCCATCAGGCCGCCAAGTGCGTCGATTTCGCGAACGATCTGCCCCTTGCCGACGCCACCGATTGCTGGGTTGCACGGCATGGCGGCAATTTCAGCGGGATTCAGCGTTACTAGTGCGGTTTGCGCGCCGAGCCGGGCAGCGGCGTGTGCCGCCTCGGCGCCGGCGTGTCCGCCGCCGACAACGATGATGTCGAAATCGCCTGGCATGAGGCGATTCTAACACAACTGCTTCGTGCGGTCAGCGCCGAAGCTTCCAAGCCCTCACTGCTGCGGCTGCCACTGATAAAACGGCTGATGCTCCTTAATCTTCTCTGCTGTGGCGGGAGGTTTGATATCTTCGTGGAAGCAGGCCAGCGACGTGGTCATGTAGGGGATCAACCACAACAACCCGATGCCAAGAGTAAGTATGCACAGCAAAGCCCAGCCCAAGAAACGCAGTTGCAGGCAGAACAGCTTAGCCTTATGTCCCTGCATCAGCGCCTTGCTGTTTCGGATGGCCGCCATCGGGTCAAGCGTTCGGTCGTCGGCGAGCAGATAGAACACCTGTGAATACGCCAGGGCGGCGATTATGCCGGGGATGATCAGCAGCAGCGACCAGAGGAACACGAAGATGCCGATCAGGACATAGGTCCCAAGGGCGTTGCCGAAGTTCCTGAAGCCGACGAAGAGCATTCCCATGTCAGGCTTTCCGCCGCGGACGAAAGTCAGGAAGAAGACGGCGCTTCCCACGGCGAAGGGCCCGGCGAGTACCACCGAGACAATCGGCCCGACCAACGGTACGCCTCCACCGGCGGAGAGGATTCCCAAGAGCAGACAGAATGCGATAGGCAGGCCCCAGTTGCCTTTGAGCAAATTGCGTGCGCGGGCGGTAATCCGGGCGTTTGGCGTCTGTCCGCCGGTCCCCTGTGACGGGGCGGGCGAGACCATCGAATTGGGCAAAGGCGGCGGGCCCGAGGCGGAAGGCGTGAATAATCCTTCGACCGTCTCCGCCGCAACCCAATTGGTCATTCCCGTGGTCCAGACGAGGTCCTTGGCAGTCAACCTACCCTGTCCGATCCAGTCGCGGAGGCCAAGTTCGTCAATAGGCCCGTACCGTTGACCGTTGACGACGCAATACCACTGTGCCATCGATCCGCCTCGTTACGCCTGAGGAGCGGCGGGCGGCTGCTGGACGGGGGGTACGGCGGCAGAAGCAGGCGCGCCGAAGTACTTTGCATCGCCGAAGGCCAAGATCGGCAGGAAGATGACCGGAAGGAGAGCCAGCCCGACGCCGAAGCCCGTGCCCTTGCCGAACTTCTGTGCGAGGGTGATGGAGATCTTGAAGCCCGCGACTATCTGTACTAAGGGAATGAATGTCAGTATGAACCAGATAATCTCGAGCCCGGTGATCACCGTCAGGACATAAAGATTGTAGTAAGGGATGATACCTTCCCAGCCGGCACGACCGGCCTTGACGAAGACTTTCCATGCAGAGACGATCATCAGTACGAGGACCGCAAGGGACAACAATCCGAATATGCAAGGCATGTCAGCATCCTTTCTTTCAATGAGCCAACGAAACAGAGTTGTCGCCGGGCGCGGCGGCCCGGCCTTTGCGTGGAAAGTTACGTGCAGGGGAGACGAACGTCAACACTTGTCTGCAAATAAACTTTCGTGAGGAAAGCTAAGCAAACAGCGCATCGACGAAGGCAACGGGGTCGAAGGGCTCGACGTCCTCGTAGGTTTCCCCCAAGCCGATGAATTTGACCGGCAGGTTCACATCGTGACGGATAGCGACGACGATTCCGCCCTTTGCGGTGCCGTCGAGCTTTGCCAGGAATATACCCGACACGTCGATGGCGGCGGCGAATGCGCGGGCCTGGTCGATGGCGTTCTGGCCGGTGGTGGCGTCGAGGACAAGCAGGACCTCGTGGGGCGCGCCGGGGATTTTCTTTGCGACGACGTCGCGGACCTTGGTGAGCTCGCGCATGAGGTTGTCCTGTGTGTGCATGCGTCCGGCGGTATCGACAAGGAGGATGTCGGCCTTGCGCGCGAGGGCGGCTTCGCAGGCGTCGAAAACGACGGCGGCGGGGTCCTTACCGCTGGGGGTGATGATCTCGACGCCGATGCGGTTGGCCCAGATCTTGAGCTGCTCGACGGCGGCGGCGCGGAAGGTGTCGGCGGCGGCGAGGCAGACTTTTTGCCCGTCGGACTTGAAGCGATAGGCAAGCTTGGCGACGCTGGTGGTCTTTCCGGTGCCGTTGATTCCGGCGACGAGGATGACGGTTGGCGGTGAGGGGGCGTAGTGGACGGACCTGTCGGACTGGGGCCAGTACTTGACGAGCTCGGTCTTGAGGAAGTCGATGACGTCGTCGCCTTTGGCGATTTGCTTTTCCCTATAGGCGGTCTGGAGGTCCTGACATATTCGCATCGTGGAGGCGACGCCGAAGTCAGCCTGGATGAGCATGGCCTCCAGTTCGTCCATGAGTGCCGCGTCGAGTTGCCGGCCGGCGAGCAGGCCTTTGAGTGACTTGACGAACTTCTCGCGCGTGCGGGTCAGGCCGGACAGGAGTTTTTTGAGTATGGCCATGGCTATCTACCTGCAACAGGGACAAACGGGGATTAACGCTGATATCTTCTTATTTCAGGGCTCCGCCATCGCTTGGCCGATCTCGCAGAGCTCGTCCGAGAACAAAGCGTTTGACGGTCAATTTTGGCCGGCCGAAGTTCAGCAGCAGACCCACAGGCAGATTGGTCGCCTTAAGATAATTCAAGATCTGCGCGGCGTAAACAGTTTGATGCTCCAGTGAAGCCTTGACCTCAACGAGCACCGCGCCTTGGACGATGAGGTCGGAAACATAATCGCCCACGGATTGTCCATGATAGCTGACGCGCACCGGGACTTGCTGGGATACACCCAGCCCTTTTTCGCGCAGCCCCACACACAAGGCGTTCTCGTAGACCTTTTCCAGAAACCCGCACCCCAGCGTATTGGACACCTCATAGGCAACTCCAATGATCGCTTCGGTGATCTCGCTGTGAAGAGACTCCTTTGTATCAGCGTTCATCGGCGTTCATCCTTGTTCGTTTCTTCCAGCCTCGCCGAGTTCGCCGGTGATTTCCTTTGCGATGGCATCTAGGACGCCGTTGATGAATCGGGGGCTTTCGGCAGTGGAGAACTCCTGGGCGAGCTTGATTGCCTCGGTGATGACGACGGGCGGGGGCGTTCGACAGGCCCGCAGCTCGCAGATCGCCAGGCGGAGGATGTTGCGGTCGACCATGGCCATTCGGTGCAGCTGCCAGCGGCTGGCGCAACGGGTGAGCAGCCTGTCGCACTGGTCCTTGTCTTGGATGGTGTCGGCGAGCATTTTTTGTGCGGCGGCGATGGTGTCCGGCTCGTCCTTCGACTGGCTGATGAAATCATCGACCAGGTCGGCGACCTTTGGACCCTGGACATCCATGCAGCACAGTCCCTGCAGGGCCAGGCGTCTTGCGCGATGAGGCTGGCTCACGGGCGTGCTACTTACGAGCAGGGGCTTTGGTCGGCAGACAGGAGAACAGGTTTACCATTTCGATGGCGGCGAGTGCAGCGTCGGCGCCCTTGTTGCCGGACTTTGCGCCCGCCCGTTCGACGGCCTGCTCGATGGTGTCGCAGGTGAGGACGCCGAAGATGCAAGGCGTGCCGGTATCGAAGGAAACGTGAGCGACGCCCTTGGCCACTTCCGAGGCGATGTACTGGTAGTGGTCGGTGCCTCCGCGGATGACGGCGCCGAGGCAGACAATGGCGGCGTACCGGCCGGTAGCGGCGAGGCGTTTCGCAAGGACGGGGATCTCGAAGCTGCCGGGGGACCAGACGATGTCGATATCGGCATCGGCGACCCCGTGGCGGGTGAGTGCGTCTACTGCGCCGCTGAGCAGCTTGCTGGTGACAAACTCGTTAAACCTGCTCACCAGCAGGGCAAACTTCGCCTTTGCCGGGGCAACCAGTTCACCTTGGTATGTTTTCATGGGCTTTGCTCCTTATTCAGCCAAGTTGAGAGTATACGCGGCAGGAGGCGGGCGTGGCAAGGCGGATCATCCGTGGCTGGCGCGGCTAGCGGTTAGCGAAAGGCGAGGTACGCCATCCAAAAAGCAAATTGGGTGAACAGGTTGCTCGCCAGCAGGGCCGATCGGTTCAGTCCCCCTGCCCGCCGGCAGAACAGGGGTCCGCCAACGGCAGCGACGATGATGGTGACGCCGGGCACAAGCAGAGCGGCGCCCGACATGAAGCCGAGCCACCATACGGACAGGGCCATTGCGGCGCCCATCGACACGGTGGCGGCGATGGGGCCGGCACCTTCAGCCATGGCGGCGACGGCCGGCTCGGTGGACTGGAAGGGCTTGCAGAATCGGCATGTTACGAGCATCGACCAGGCGCCCCACACGGGCGCCAGGATCAGGATTCGGTATTCCGGGCGGGGTCTGAGCCACGTCAGCCAGGCGGGCAGGTAGGCCAAGTCCCAAACCATGTGAGGCAAGCCGATGCCCGCCAGCGCGAAAGACAGGACCACCGAGGCGACGCCCAGCGAGCGGGCGTCGCGTCCGGCAAGGGCTTCGCCCAGTGCAAGCGCGGCGGGCCTGTACAGCCACAACATCATCGCTAGAACCACAGCCAGAACCGGCGCCAGCAGCAGGCCGGTCACATCGCGAAAGACGGCCCACGCCGCCGCCCACAGCCAGGCGAGGGCCACTCCATACATCAGCGAGAGCATCAGCGCCCCCCACCACACATGTACGAACCTTGACGGGGACTGGGCGGTGAGGGCTTCATCGTTCGCTGTCAGGAGCATATAGCCGGGGCGTAATACAAGCCACCGATATGCCCCGATGATTCGGTGTTTCAGGCTTGTCTTCGTGATGCGGTCACCGGTGGCAGGCGCCTGCTGAGAGCCCCCCCGGGGGCGGGATGCAGCAGATTCCGGGGCGACTTCGCGCAGGCGGGTCATGAGCGGCCTACTCCTCCAGGTCGTCCTGGTCATCCGGCAATTGTAGAGGGATACGGGGCATGGGAGTCACAGTGGTCGGCGCCGGGGCGCTGTCCGATCTGTCAATGCCGACCCCATAGGTCCATCCGGACATGAATACTTCAGCAGTTTCGGCAACCATTTGATCAGGATCCTGTGTCAGTTTGAAGAGCATATCCCGGGACGCCTGGTCGTCCATCGTGCCCAGCAGCTCGGCCGTTCTGAGCCTGACGAGCGGGGAGGGATCATCCAGGACAGCCTGGAGGATCAGCGCACGATCGCCGATGCTGGCGAGCTTGAGGGCGTTTATCATCTCGGCTCGAACCAGTGGGGAGCCATCACCGAGGAGCTGCGTGATATGGTCGGCCAATTGGCCCCGCATGGTCTCTCTGGGCAGGTGTTCAGGGACAGTGGCTTTGCCTTCATCGACGCGGGCAAGAAGGACCTTCAGACATCCGACCTGCCTGGCTGCCCGCAAGCGCGTGGCGGCGTCTGCATCCTGCATAGCCGCGGCAATCGCAGCCATCGTATCGTCGCAGGCCTGGGTGAGTGCGTCGGCATCGCCCGGGTTGGGGATCAGGCTCGCCCGTGTCGCCGTCACGGGCGCTATTCCGACGTCCGGCAACGATGAGGACAACCCGCCCTCACGCTCGAGGGGATCAAGGATACCACTGATGGCCATTGTTATTTCACTCAGCGGACTGGCCGCCAACATGTCACCGAGCGGACCAACATCGATGCGCAGTTGGCAACTGACAGTCTGGTCCGGTGCAAGGTGGTGTGGCGCGGGCCAGTCCGCGAGGGGCAGATCGGTTACAACGACGGGCTCTTCCCATGGACCGGTCAGTTCTACCTGAATGGCCGCAACGGGCTCGAACAGGCCTCCGGCGCCCACAGGCAAGGGCAACGGGCCCTTGTTATGCAGCAGCAGCGTTACCGTTATCGGCTCGCCCACGACGAACGGGTCTGCGGGCGCGACGATGCTTGCCTCAACAAACCTTTCAGGATGCAGGCCCATTTGCAGATAAAGCTCATTGAAGGCCAAGGACATGCGGCTGATCTGGGCTGAGCCTGCCATTGGGGGAATTTCCACGGCGTTTCGGCGAGCCATGGTGTCCAAGCGTCGAAACGCCGGTCCGCTGCGGCCCAGCTTCGCTCCGGCCAACACAGCCTGGCGGCTAAGTTCGAGCTGATTTTTTTTGAGGTAATGCGCGGCCAGGAACACGGCAGCGTAAGGGTCTGTGTCCTGTATTCTGGTGAGGCGTTGGAGGCCTTGTTCTTCGGAGCCGGCCTCCAGTTCGGCAGCGCCCAAGAGGCGTTGGAGAATGACCGATTCCCTGTCCTTGGGGTCTGCGCCCTCGATGGCGCCCCTGGCGTGAGCCATCGCCAGGCGGGAGTCAGGCCTGGTGGTCAGATAGAACATCGCCATCTCTATGTCGTGGCTGTGAAGCCCGCCCTGGCCGCTTCCGGAACGATAGGTGTTTTCGATCTTGTCGATAAGCGTGCGTGCCTTGTCGATATTGCCCAGCCCCAGGTTGGCTTCAACAAGCAGGGACAGCAGGTCAACGCTGGCGGGGTACTGCGCTAGCAGCGGGGTAAAGGTGTCGATGGTCCTCTGAAGCTGCCCGGCGTCCATCATCGCATTGGCGTAATCTGCAGCCCAATCGGCTGGTATTTCCTGCGTGCCGACATCGCGCGTTGCGATGGCCCAGGCGTAATCGAAGAAAGTTATGGCTTCTTTCCACAGCCCCACGGACCCGATGAGGACTCCCAGGTCATGTGCGATGTTGGCGTTCAGGGGCGAGCCCCGCAACATACGAAACATTAAGTTGGCGCTGTCAACGACACTGATGGATTCCTGCAGGCCGACCCAGCCCTGCAATGCCTGGTAGTGGTACGGCTCGAGCCTCAGCGCGGCGGTAAACAACTGCTCGCAGCGGTCGCGGTCTCCGCGTCCCAGCAGCACGTTGGCGTATCGGACGAGCGCCTCGGCGCGGACGGACTCCGGGAGGGCCTGGTCGCGAATGACGCTGTCGAGGAAGTCGAGCCTGGCCTCAGCGGTCTGCCCGGAGGCAAGGCTGGCCGCCAGCCATTCCATCCATAGGCTGTAATCCCCGGGTCTGGCATAGAGGGATTTTTTCAGCATAGCGGCAGCGCTTGTTGAGTCCCCTTGTGCAAGATAGACGTCGGCCAGAATGCGGCTTGCCTGTTCGTGGTCTGGGCAGATCTCCTGGGCAAATTCCGAGAGGATCACGAGGCGCCTGGCCCGCCCCGGGGCGGTAGGTCTCTGTGTCAGACCGATCGCCGAATTGACGAGACAATCAGCGGCGAGAAAGGCCTCGGCGTCGGGCATTTCGGCAGGCTCGTGAATGTCTTGAGCGCATAAAGGCCCCGCCCAAGCCGCCATGAGGAATGCCGCCAAAGCTCGTTTCATCATACGTCGTTGCCTGTTGCAGCGCCGCCGGGGCCGGGCCCGCACGGCGTCTAGTTGAGACGAATGGCGATCACTTTGTCCTGATCGCCTCGCCGGACAAGCATATCAATTGAACTGGTGACCGAGGCGGTAGTCTCCTTTTCAACCAGTTGCTTGTACACCTCGATCGTTCGCACGGGCTGACCGGCTATGGAAACTATGAGGTCACCTGCCTGCAGGCCGGCACGATCAGCCGGGCTCTTGGGAGCGACCAGGAGAACAATGAGGCCGGGCACGGTGGCCGCAGTGGACTTGTTTATGTACTGGTCCAGTTCGACCTTTTCCCTGATGCGAATGCCGATGGTCAGGTCGACGTATCGGGCTGCCTGGTTGGGGCGCTTGGGCCATACCTCAAGCGTCATCGTGGCGCGTCTTTGCTCCAAGTCGCGGAGAAAATCAATGGTAATAGTCTGGCCGACGCTCATCTGCGAAAAATCGCTGAGCATTTGGCGCGCGGTCAAGTCGGCTGTGGCCAGTTGTTCCAAGGGCTCGCCGTTCATCGCAAAGACAATGTCCCCGTCGATCAGCCCGGCCTTGTCGGCCGAGGAACCAGGCACAATGTCCATGAGCTTTACGCCGGGGGATTTCAGGCTGTAGCCCTCCCATAGATTCCGCTCGACGGCTTCCACGCCGAGGGCTCCCAGCCAAGGGACCTGCCGGACCTGATCGGGGCTGGAAGGGACGTGGTCGAACACGTCAGCGAACTCCTCCACAGGCAGGAAGGAGTCAGTCCACTGCTGGCCCCGCATGGGCACGATGACAGGCTGGCGCTGAAGCACCATCTGGTAGGTGCTGAACAACTGTTGGCCGACTATGCCTATGAGTTCGCCATTGGCATTGAGCACCAACGAGCCGGTCTGGGTGAGGTTCCCTCCGGCGACCATGAATATCTTGTTCGGTGTTCGAATGCTGGCGGAAACATAGGCCTTGCCGACGTAAGGAAGGCGTCCGAGGTCCGAGGAAAGCAGGCCTACTGAAACGACCTCGTCTCCGACCGACACTCCGGATTCTCTGACGAACTGGACAGGTTTCCAGTCGTGGGCCTGGTCGGTTCGGAAGAACGCAATGGAGGTCAGCGGATCGATACCCAGCAGCGTGGCCGGTATTTCGTCACCGTCAATGCCCGGCAGAATCACCTTGATGTTCATTAGGTCATCGGGCGCGGCGCTTGTGTCGAGCCCCATGGCTGCCAGGGTGGCCAGACCATTATTGTCGACGGCAACACAGACTCCCAGCGCGCTGAACTGTTGTGGACCTGCGCCTTCGTCTGTTTCCCACGCCACCACTGCCAGGCTGCCTTTGCCCACACTGTTGGCCATAGACATAGCCTTTGATGGCTGGGCAAGTGCGGGAACTGTAACCGCCATTGTTAGGGCCATGGCGATAACTACCAGTTGTCGAATGTTCATGTCGGTTCCTTTCGTCTCCGCTTAGTATGTTGCCGCTGCATGCGATCACCGGTAATGAGCGCCGGTGTGACACACGGCATCCACCTCTTATCGGTGACATGCCCGTCAGGGCTAAGGTTAATATCGATGTCGTCAGACGGCTGGCTTTGTAAAGGCGGCAAGGGCGCTGTCCGGCCGGCTACAGACAATACTTACAACACAGTCTGTCATTTTAATTTCTGCGGAAGTCATCGTCCACCAGCATGTTGTCGATGAGCCTGGCCCGGTCGAACTTCACCGCAAGAGCGACCACAACCGGACGCCCTGTTTTTTGTACGTCGGCGAGCGTTTCGGGATCGACAATTTGCACATAATCGATCTCGCCATCGGGTGCGTAGGCGGCCAGGTGAGCGACGACGGCCGCGATAATATCCGCCGCGGGGGGATGCATCGTGGTGATCATGTCGGCCGCTAGCATGAGCGCGTCGTGCAGCGCCACGGCTTGTTTGCGCTGAGTTGGGCTCAGGTAGGCGTTTCGGCTGCTGATCGCCAGGCCGTTCGTTTCGCGAACGGTGGGACAGGTGACGATCTCTATGGGAAAGTCCAGGTCAACGGTCATGCGCTTGATGATGGCGGCCTGCTGATAGTCCTTGGCTCCAAAATATGCCCTGTGGGCGGGGATTATGTGGAACAGCTTGGCTACGACGGTGCAGACGCCGGCGAAGTGGGTTGGCCGCGATCGGCCGCACAACGTCTGCGTGAGACCGTGCACCGTGACCTCCGTCAGCGCTCCGGGGTGGTACATCGTTTCCACATTCGGCTCGAAGATGACATCCACTCCGCGGGCCTGGCAGCCGGCATGATCGGCCTGGGGCGTGCGCGGGTAAGCAGACAGGTCTTCGGCGGGGCCGAACTGAGTGGGATTCACGAAGATGCTGACCACCACGAAGTCGCAGTCGCGGCGGGCAGCATCTATGAGGCTGTAGTGTCCGGCGTGCAAGGCGCCCATGGTCGGCACCAGGGCGACGCGCTTGCCGTCGGCCCGCGCCTGGATGACGAGCGATCTTGCTTCGGCGATGGTGGTGACGATCTTCATAGCCTGGATCTGACCTGTTGAAGCAGCCGCCGGCGGGCACGCGGAAGAAGCAGATCGACCGTGTCGCAATCCGCGCGGATCACCGGGCACGGCAGCTCGGCGTCAATGTTATCGTAGGCGCGCCGCATGTGCGAGAGAAAGGCTTCGTCCATTGCCCGTTCGAACACCCGGCCTCGGGCGACTATGCGTGATTTCAGCGTCCCTACGGACGCGTCGAGGTGAATGACGACGCTGGGGGCGACGACCAATCCGCCGAGCCGGGCGGCGAGCTGATCGTAAAGGGCGAGCTCTCCGGCATCCAGCTTCATCGCAGCATAGATGCGGTCCTGGCAGAAACCGTAATCGGTGACGACCGCGCCATCGGCGGGCCAGCCAGCGCGGGAGAGCTGGCCAACTCGCGAAATCAGGAAGTGAAGCTGGGCGGGCAGACAGATCTGTCGCCCTGCGGTGTAGCTGTCGGCGAGGAAGGGATTGTCTGCGAAATTCTCACGGATAAGCATGGCGGGCATGGCGGCGGCGAGCCATTCGGCCAGGGTGGTCTTGCCGACGGCGGGCGGGCCTATGACGCTGATAAGGGAGGCGGTCACACCCATCTCTCCCAGTCGGCGAGCAACTGCGCGACCGTCCTGCCGCAGCCGGGGTGGACGACCTGCGGAGCAATTTCGGCAAGAGGCACAAGCACGAACATCCGCTCCGTCATCCGCGGATGGGGAATTGTCAGGTCCAGATCGCCCATAATGATGTCACCCATCAGGAGGATGTCCAGGTCGCACGTTCGCGGGCCCCATCGCTGCTGGTTGGCGCGGTCGCGGCCGAGGCTCGACTCGATGGCCTGCAGGGCGGCGAGCAATTCGTGCGGCGAGAGAGACGTTTCGATCTCCACGGCGCCGTTGAGGTACTTTCCCTGCCCGGGGGGGCCGAGAGGATCGGTCTCGATGAGTTGTGACACACGTCTGACGGAAATGCCCTCGGTCTCATCAATAAGATCAATCGCCCGCAGCAGCGTCGGGGCGCGGTCGCGCAGGTTGCTGCCTATCCCTATGTAAGCGGTCACAGTCGCCATCGCACTCACCGCATATCCTCAGGCCAGTCGGGCTGGTTTGCGGGCACTATCTCCAGCCTGTCGATGGGCACAGCGACATACTGGCCGACCATCGATTCGTCGCTGGTCCAGTTGGCATCCTCCATTTGAACTGTGCCGAAGTCCACCACCACGGGCATTATGGAGACGATCTGCCCATAGCCGACATACGTCCATCGGCGGACGGGGTCGAGTTCCTTTCTCTTGCCGTCGTTATCCGCCCGGTAATCGGCCAGCGAGTATCCCTGCTGGCTTACATACTGAAGTTTTACGTTCGTCAATTCACCGGGGCCGACGGGCCTGCCCGGTTCGCTGATGCCGTCGCAGACCGTCAGCAGCACGCCGTCCACCCACACCTCAGCCGGCCTGCCGAGCCCGTCAGTATGTTCCATGCGGATTTCCATGATGCCGAGAGCCCCGGCCTGCAACTGGGCGCGCTACACTTTCATCTTGGCGATTCGCGAAAGGGCCTCGGTGAGGACCTCGTCGGGGTAGCTCAGTGAGATGCGGAAGAAGCCCTCTCCCGCCTCGCCGTATCCTCGGCCGGGCGTGACCATCACGCCGGTCTTGTCCAGCAGTTCCGTAACGAACGCGCCGCTGTCGCCTTTGTATTTCTCCGGCACGGGCGCCCAGATGTAGATGGTAGCCTTGGGCTTAGTCACATTAAAGCCGTAGCTGTTGAGGGTATCCACGACCAGGTCGCGCCTGCGCTGGTAGACGGCGTTTATTGGCGGCAGAAGCTGCTCGGCGGAGTTCAGGGCCTTTGTGGCGGCCATCTGGATGCCACGCAAGGTGCCGTTGTCGATGTTCTCCTTGACAGCGTTAAGAGCAGCAACTGCCGAGGCGTTACCCACTACGAAGCCGGCGCGCCAGCCCGTCATGTTGAAAGCCTTGGACAGGGAGAAGAACTCGACGGCCACCTCATCGGCACCGTCTATCTGGAGGATGCTGGGCGCCTTGTAGCCGTCGAAGGTGTTCTCACCGTAGGCGGAGTCGTGGGCGATAAGGATGTTGTTGGCCCGGCCGAACTCTATCGCCCGCTCGAAGAACTCCATGGGCGCCACGGCCGTGGTGGGATTGTTGGGGTAATTCAGCCAGAGGATCTTCGCCCGTCTGCGGATGTCGGTCGGGATAGAATCGAAGTCGAGGAGGAAACCTTTTCCCGCCAGCAGAGGCACGCGGAAGGTTTGGCCTCCGGAGAAAACATGACCGATGTTGTACGTCGGGTAGCCCGGGACGGGGGCGATGCCGATATCGCCGGGGTTCATCACGCCCAGGCAGAACTTGACGATCGCGTCCTTGGAGCCCATGGTCGTGACGAGCTGATTCTCGCCGACGGTCACTCCGTAGCGCCGCTTGTAGAAGTTTCGCACGGCCAACGGGAACGCTTCGACGGGCCTGTCGCAGCCGTATCGATGTCGGTCGGGGTCGTTGACGTCGGTTACGGCGCGACACAGCTCGTCGACTATCGCATCGGGCGTCGGCTGGTCGGGATCGCCAATGTCTATGCGGATGACCCTGACGCCGCGCTTTCGAGCGTCGGCCATTTTGCGGCGGAGGTCGGCGAACAGGTAAGGCGGCAGGCTGGTGAGTCGCTGGGATCGCTGCAGTTCCATCGCGTTTTCCTTAGTTGGGGTGAAGCGCAACTACCTCGATTCACAGAAAGGGCATTGTACTCACAGGGCCGGCTGCCGCAACTGCGGTGTTGCCGGAACGCAGATGGCATGGCCAGCGCTGGGCGAGTGCAGCGGTGGTGTATTGGAGGCGTCGCGGCTTAAAAGACGAAGGCCGGAGCGAACGACGCATGCCCATCACGAAGCGACGGGTTGGAGTTTGTCGTCCAGCTCGTGGACGTCCTCGAACCGCACGGCGATGGGCTTAGAGACCCCGGGCTCCTGCATGGTGACGCCATAGAGAACGTCCACCATGCTCATCGTCCGCTTGGCGTGGGAGATGATGATGAACTGAGTCTGGTCGGTGAAGTCGCGGAGCATTCGGGCGAACTGCTCGGTGTTGGCCTCGTCCAGCGGGGCGTCCACCTCGTCCAGCAGGCAGAACGGGGAGGGCCTGCTCTTAAAGAAACTGAATATCAGCGCCAGGGCGGTCTTGGCCTTCTCGCCGCCGGACAGCAGCGACAGGGACTTGAGCTCCTTGCCGGGCGGGCGGGCGACGATCTCGATTCTGCTGGAAAGGACGTCTTCCTCGTCCATCAGGATGAGATCAGCCTTGCCGCCGCCGAAAAGCCTGCGGAACAGCTCCTGGAAGTTTTCGCGAACGACCTTGAACGTTTCGATGAACCGCTGGCGGCTCTCGGCGTTCAGCCGGTTGATCAGGTCGATGAGCTTGCTCTGGGAGGCGTTGATGTCGGCCAACTGGCCGGAGAGGAACTCCTGTCGCTGCTGGAGCTCTTCCTGCTCGGAGATGGCGTCGAGGTTGACATTTCCGAGGCGTTCTATCCGGCCCCTAAGACCCTGAATTTCGGCCTCGACGGCGTCCCAGTCGCGGTGGTCGTCGTGCTCGTAATCCTTGTAGAGCTCCAGCAGGTCCATTGACATTTCGTCGGCCGAGCGCGAAATGAGGTTCTCTACGCGGACGTCAAGCTCGCCGAGCTCCATGCGGACGGCGCTGGTCTGCTCCTTGACGGCCTCCTGGCTGGCGCGCTGCTGATCGCTTTGGGTGCGGATTTCCTGTAGCCGCTGCGAGAGCGACTTGCGGGACGATTCATGGTCGGCGACGTCCTGCTGCAGCCGCCGGCGTTTTTCTTCGAGCTCAGCTAGCTGGGAACGGGTTTGTTCGACGATATCCTGTGCTTCCTGGCGGCGCCGGAGGTCGGTGTCGATCTGGCTGTGCTGACTTTGGAAGTCGCTTTTCATGTGCTCCTGACGGTCGGTGAGAGAGGTGAGCGAATTGGCCAGGGCCTGCTTCTTCTCCTGGATCTGTCCGAGGGAGACCTTCAGGTCGGTGAGCTCGCCGTTGAGCCGGGTGTGGTTCTGCTGGGCGGCGGCGAGCTGGGCGTTGAGCTGTTCGACGAGGCGGTCTTGCTCGGCGCGGGTGCCGTCGAGCGCCTGGATTTGCTGCTGCACCTGCCGGCGGTGGAGGCTGATCGAGTCGATTTCGGTCTGCAGGCCGTGAAGCTCCGAGGCGACGACAGGCTGCTCGCGGCGGAGCTGACAAATCTGCTCGTCGAGTCGGGTGAGCCGGCCTTGTATTTCTATTCGCTCGGTTTTGGCCTGCTGAACGCCCTCATCCAGGCGGGCAATGGTCTGATCCAGTTCGCCGCGTCGGGTGTCGGCGTCGCGGCAGTCGGCAGCAAGAGCGGACAGTTTTTCGTCTAGGTGCGACAGTTGGCGCTGCAGGTCGGCCAACTCGCTCCTGCGGGCGATTACACCCGTTCCGCCGTGGGCGGAGCCGAGGCGGATACGGCCATCAGCTTCCCAGACTTCGCCCGCCAGCGTGACGAAGCGATACCCCGGCGGCGCCTGGGTGTGGGCGGAGGCGGCGTCGGGGAGAGTGGCGACCACCAGTGTCGTACCCAACAGCCGCCAGACGACCGGCGAGAAACGAGGATCGAAGCGGACCCACTCGATCACTCGGGCAATGGCGGGGGGGCAATCGGCGATGTCGAAATCGTCCCGCAGCACCCCAAGGCGATCCATGCAAAGGACCTCGACGGCGCCCTTGTCGGCGAGCATCTGTGTCAGTCGATCGGCCGGCAGGTCGGCCCAGTGATCGGCCAGGAGGTACTGATCGGCCCCTGCTAGGGCTGCTTCGACGACGTCGGCATGCTCGAGGTCGGTTTCGATGAAGTCGCCGAGCATCCCCGCGATGCCGGCCAGTTCGCCTTTGCGGGCAGCGGCGAGGACTTCCCTCGTGCCCGACCCGACTCCCTCCAGTTCCGTAAGCATTTCGCCCAAGGCCTCGATTCTGCTGCGAACGCCGCTGCGATGCTCGCGAGTTTCGTTCTGCTCGGCGTGGAGCCTGCGAAGTTCCTCGGCCGCCTTGGCGGAGGCCTGGCGTGTGCGGACGAGTTCGGCCTGTTGTGTTTCGATGCGGCCCTCGACGGCCTGCAGCTTGGCGTGCTCGGCGGCCTTATCGGCCTCAAGCCTGTCGACCGCTTGTGATATTTCTTCGGAGCGTGCGGCCAGGCGCTGCCGCTGCTGGGTGAGGTTCTCGCGGCGAACGTCGGCGGCCTGAATATCGCTTTGCAGGCCGGCTGCCTCCCGCATGAGTTCCACGGCATGGTCCTTTGCCCGATCAAGGGCGGTCTGCAGGCGGGCGATATCGCTTTGCGCAGCGTGGGCCTGGTCGCGAGCGCCGGAATAACGTTCAGCGAGCTGCCGGCATTTCATGTCCGCCTGGGCGAGTTGCTTCTGCGTTTCGACATTTTCGCAGGCCAGTGTCTGCAGTTTTGCTTCGAGCTCTTCGCAGCGGCGGGTGGCAGCGATTATCTGTTCGCTGAGTTCGGCGGCGCGGGCAGATTGCATTTGGATGCGCTGCCGGCCGGCGTCGGACCTGGCGGTAGCGTCGGCCAATTGATCGTGGAGCGCTCGACCAGCGCGCTCAAGGTCGGCCACTTCCACTTCAGCGCCATGGCGTGCGCGCTGAAGTTGCTCGCCTTGGGCGACAGAAGCGGCGATCTGGTCGTTCAGCGTGTCGATTCGCCGCTGAAGCTGGGCTCGCTGATCGGAAAACGCGTGGTACTGGGCGAGGTAGTGCAGACTCTTAAGTGCCCTGAGCTTCTCGGAGTGCTCGGTGTAGCTTCGTGCCTTGCCGGCTTGCAGCTTGATCGATCGCAGGCGCTTCTCGACCTCACCGAGGATGTCATTGAGGCGGAAGAGATTCTGTTCGACGCGCTGCAGCTTGCGAATAGCCTCTTTCTTGCGGGCCTTGTATTTGCTTATCCCAGCGGCTTCGTCGAATATCTGCCTGCGGTCCTCGTCAGAAGCGCTGAGAAACATCTCGACGCGCCCCTGCTCGATGACGCCGTAGCCGTCTGCGCCGATGCCGGTATCCATAAACATTTCGCGGATGTCACGGAGTCGGGCGGTGACCTTGTTGATGAGATAATCGCTCTGCCCGGAGCGGAAGAGCCGGCGCGTCACAGAGACTTCGCCATTGGTTACTGCATCGCCGTCTACCGGCGGACAGAGCAGGCCGTCGGAATTGTCAAACACGAGCGTCACCTCGGCAAAGCCCCCTGCCTTGCGGGCGACGGAGCCGTTGAAGATGACATCCTGCATTTCCGAGCCGCGGAGAATCTTGGCAGACTGCTCGCCAAGCACCCACTTTATGGCGTCGACAATGTTGCTCTTGCCGCAGCCGTTAGGCCCGACGACGCACGTGATGCCGTCGTGGAACTCAAAGTCGGTTTTATCGGCAAAGCTCTTGAAGCCCGCCATTATCAGCTTCTTGAGTTTCATACGTGACTTCCTGGCAAGTTAAGAAGCGCCGCCATACTACCTGTGGGGGGCAAGGTGGTCAAGGCCCCGAGATATAGTATTAGCGGCCAAGTATCTGCTCGACATCCTTATCGAGGTCGCGCTGGGTGTCCTGCTGAATATGCAGATCCCCTTCAATGTCCCGGGCGGGCCGATCCTCGTGAGGAAGAAGAACAAAATCTTCGACGCCCTGAAGCATCAGTTGTTCAGCCGGTACAGGCTCGAGGACGAACTCGGCATTTATGCAGCCTTGCTGACACATTCTGTATAGCACCCCAACGACCTGGCCGTATGTCAGGCCCAGGCCGGCGATTTCTCCATCGGGCCCGTAGTCAGCTATTGAACCAAGAGTCTGGACAAGCGAGGCGACGTCAAAGGGGATCCGGAACTTGTCACTGATCCCCCCGGTGACGGGGACCTTCCTCCAGACGGTCAGTTGATCGCTGCCCTGGTTGGCATTGACTGTGACAAGATCGTCCGGCGCATTAAAGAACACGGGGTTGCCGACTGTAATGTCATTTCCGAACAATATGATTCTCGGTTCGCCCACCTGTGAGGCGTAGATCATGTTGTTTCTATCACATTTGACGACATCCAGATCGAACTGCTCGCTGATTCTCATGCAGAGCACAGCTCTGCTGCCGCGGCGGACCAAGGCGTTGTGGGCGGCTGTCCGCACAAGGCTGTTTTCATCGTTCAACAGGTCCCGCAGCACCAGGTCCGCCCTTGGCATGCCGGCGTGCCTGCCCAAAGCTTCGATGGCTGGAATCTGGTAAGGGCTGCCGACGGTTTCCGCGAAGCCAAGGATGATCTCGTCGGCGGCGCTGTCGCCCAATCGCATTGCCGCCCTGGCGGCGAAGAAAGCCGCCGCCTTGATGTCACTATTGTAAAGGGGCCGCAGGAGCGGAATCACCTGCCCGCCCTGTGCCTCCAAAACGAGCGCCAGACTTTCATGGCTGGCCTCTGGATTGGCCATTTCCGCGACAATGCTACGGGCCCTTATCTCCCACGCGGCAGCGCTGTTGTTCAATGGCAGATGGGTAACAAGCTGCACGAAGTGGAGTTGATCGTCCTCGTAGGTCGGCGGCACCCTGAGCTCAACAACTTCACGGTTCCCGGCGTTGGCTATGCGGTCATCGCCGCGGCGGAAGCGGGAGTTGATCTGGCGTTGGATCAGGTCTGCCAGTTGGAAGTCCGGGCGGATCATCATGAGGCTGATCTTGCGATCTCTTGAGACCTTTCCCCCGCCCACAATCCTGCCTTCACGCAGACTCATTGAAGCAGACGACGTCGAGGCGTCAACGAACGGATTGATCATAATCGGGCCAGAAGCAACGGCCCATTCCTTTGAACCTGACTCGGGGTCGCCCTCCTCGCTGCCGAGGTCCAGCTTCAACCTCGTGGGCATCAGGATACCGCCGTCGAGGCTCTGCGTGCCCGTGGCGCTGTGTGCGGTGACGACCACATCAAAGCTGTCGCCTTCGAGGGCTCTGGGAGGTATTAAACCCCGGACTACTACCACGGCCGTATCTATCGAGGACAGAACGCGATCCGGCGAAATGTCCCCGGTGGCCATCGTTGGCCGACCTATACCTCGGCTCATGTCCTTGATGAGGTACTCCCGCAAGTGCGGTGGGACCTCAGTGGAGCCCTTGGAGCCCAGACGTATGACAAGCCCGTATCCCTTGACGGGCATGTACCCACCGTCATGAAGGCGAGCGTACTGCCCTACCGTACCGTCAACGTCGAGGGGAATTTCTCTCGGGGGGCTGGTGGCAGCCTGATCGGCGTTCCGGGAGTCAAGTCCCGTGCATCCAAAGCTGGACGCTGAAAGAACGGCAGCGAACAGAGCCAGAAAAATCCGTTTTTCCTTCATAACTCATCCCATCCCTGCGATGTTTATCGGACCTTCGCTGCCTGCAGGATGACTTTTTCTTTACCGGCCCAATCCATGGCCGGCGTTGGGCGCACAAGCAGCCCTGCCGGTGTCCGATCAGTCAAAAATAGGTCTGTCGTCAGCTGCGGGGCGTGCGCCGCCACCTGCCGGTGGGGTGCTGCCGCCGGAAGCATCCTCACCGATCGCCTGGCGGGCGAGTTCAATCGGGGGAATGACCAGCTTCTGCCCCGGCTGCATGCGGCCGGCGTCGATGCCGGGGTTTGCGTCCCGAATGGCCGGCCAGAGGCGCCCGGCGCCGTATTCCTTAACGGCGATCTTCCAGTAGCTGTCGCCAGCCACAACGGTGTAGACCCGCTCGCCGGGCCCAACGGCAATAGTGCTTTCGGCCGCTTCGGATCCGCTGGGCGCGGGTGTGGTTCCGGCCGGCCCGGTTGTTGGTTTTGGGGGAATTACCAGCACCATGCCCGGACGAAGACTGTTAGCGTCAACATTATTGGCTTGCTCGAGCACGTAGTGGAACAGCCCGTTGCCGTACTTGGCCTCTGCGATGCTCCAATAGCTATCGCCGTCTTTAACTAAGTAAGTCTCCGAGCCGGGAGGCGCGCCGGTGGGCAGTTCATCCCGCCTCGCCGAGGGTGAGGCGGTCTCCGGCAAGGGCGGAAGTATCAGCCTCTGGCCCGGCCTAAGGCTATTCGTGTCGGCGTCGGGGTTTGCCTGGGCTATGAGTTCGTAGTATTTCCCATCGCCATATTGTTTCTCGGCGATGTCCCAGAAACCGTTGTCGCCCTGTTGTACGACGTAGATGCGGCTGGTAGCTGCGGAGGGAGCACGTTCGGTTCGGTCGGTGGAGGTATCGGTCCTGGTGCCGGTGACAGCTTCGCCGACGCGGCCGCCAAATCCGGCGCCAGCCGGTGGAGTTGCCAGCTCACTGGGCTCTTCTCCCGGCGTGCCGGCCCGTGGCGTTCCCCACCTGCCGCCGGTTGTGACCGGAGCAGTGGGCGGCGATTGCAGGTCAGCGCCTGTGCCTGGCGTGAAGCGAGGCAGGATGCCTGTGCCGTCGGTGGCCGTGTCACGTGGGCCAGCCGGGCCCGAAACTACCGAGACCTCTTCGGGACCGGCCGGGGGCAACTGGTCCCCGCCGTCTGCCGGCAGCTGCCTGCCAATGCCGGAGCCCACAGTCCTGACAGCGGTCTCGGGTCCGGCCCTGCCGCCAGGGGCAGCTTCGCCCGCGCCGCCGGGAGGTTGCTGTTCAGACTCATCTTCCATGCCGAAACCCGGGACGGGAGTTGCGGTTTCATCGGTAGTTTCGTTCTTGGGCCCTTTATCTGGCGCAAAGATGAAGTAAACAAGCCCGACAACGACAACCAACACCCCTACGGCTATTCCAATTTTCACGTCGCTGCGCATGATGGTAGACTCCTATGGTTTGGCCGCGCTCGCGGCTACCATGCTATGGAGACTAATTATCCTCTATAGTAAACCCATTTATTACCAGTATGGCAAGGTTATTCCTGAGCCATTCGCCTGCTGTCAACCGGCGATCTCGGCGGTGTCGCGGGCGATGACGACTTCTTCATTTGTCGGGATTATCCACACGGGCAGGTGGCATCCATCGACGGTAATGGGTCCTTCCCTGCGAACAGTCGCAAGGTTCCTCTGCTCGTCGAATTCTGCGCCGAGCCTGGTGAGTTGCCGACATATGGCAGCCCGGACCGGCAGGGAGTTCTCGCCGATGCCGCCGGTCATCACGACGGCATCCACCGAAGGCAGGATAGCGTAGTACGCGCCGATGTATTTCACGATGCGCCGGCAGAATACGTCGACGGCCAGTTGGGCCTTGTCGTTGCCTGCGTTGGCGGCGGCGAGCAGGTCGCGCATGTCGTTGCCAATTTCGCTGAGGCCGAGCAGGCCGGATTGCTTGTTCAGGGCCTTGTCGACTTCCTGCACGTTCATGCCCTTGGCGACCATGTAGGGGATGATGGCTGGGTCGACATCGCCGCTGCGGGTGCCCATGACAAGGCCCTCCAGGGGCGTCATGCCCATGGAGTGGTCGACAGCGCGGCCAGCAGCGATGGCGGTCATTGAACAGCCGTTGCCCAGGTGGCAGGTGATGAGATTGATCTTGTCGACGGGTATGGCCAGCAACTCGGCGGCCCGCTGGGTCACATAGCGATGGCTGGTCCCGTGAAAGCCGTACCGCCGGACCTTGTGCTTGGTATACCATTCGTTTGGAACGGCGTAGCGGTAGGCCTCGGGAGGCATGGTGGCCAGGAAGGCGGTGTCGAAGACAGCCACGTGGGGCACTTTTGGCATGGCGGCCATGGCGCCCTCGATGCCGGCGAGGTTGGCGGGGTTGTGCAGCGGAGCCAGAGGAATGTTCTCCCGAATGGCGTCCAGGATCCTGTGATCCACTCGCACGGATTCCGTAAGGCTCTCCCCGCCGTGGACGACGCGATGGCCGACGCCGTGGATCTCATCGACGCTGCTCAGCACGCCGCGGCGCTTGTCGGTGAGCATTTTCAGGATGATGCTGACGCCTGCGGCGTGGTTGTGTGCGGCGACCTCCAGTTGGCAGGTATCGTCGCGGGCGTTATGCTCCAAAACCGCGTCGTCGGTGCCGACGCGTTCGAGCAGTCCCTTGGCCAGGACAGACTCATCGGTCATGTCGAACAACTGATACTTGATCGAGCTGCTACCACAATTTAGGACAAACACTCTCATTGGCTTCCTTCTGTCGGGAGAACGTCGCGTATCAGGTATATCGACCAGCGCGGCTGTAATGCGACAGGCACTTTGGAGCTGCGGGGAATGTCCACTATTGCAGTAAGACGCTCGAGTGAGCGCGGGGGTTCCCGGGCTGTCGGGCGGCGGCATTATTGTTTCACCGGCCAGGAGTTGCGCGTGGGAAGATAATTTCAGGCCGGTGTTGACTCACCCCCTGTGCGGGCGTATAATGACGTAAATGGCCTATGGGAAGCATCTTACAACAGATGACCAACGTCGGAGAGACTAGCTTTTTAGGGGAAGGAGCATATCAGTATCCATATAGGCACCCCTTCAGTGGGAAATGGCCCGGGTGGTCTATCTGGATGGCCATGATCTGCCATTTGTACTCGTTTTAGGCGGTGCACTATCGCATATGCTCATGTCCTTTGGGGGATGTCCGGGATTCACATGTGCTGTCGGAACCGTCGTGCTCGTTTTCATGGTAAGACAGGTCCCGGCAGGCAGGCCACTGCCAGCCGACGCGACGTGCAATCCGGGTCTGCCCTAGCCCTTTACGGCTTCGTACATGGCGACGATGTTTTCCAGTGGGCAGTCGGGGTTGATGGTGTTGGCTGTGAACAGAGCGAGGTGAGCGGTGTCGGCGAAGATGTCTATCGCGCGGCGGACGAGGTCGCGGACGCCAGCGGGGGAGAGGACGGGCAGTTCTGTCGTCACAGCCACCGGGCCGAAGATGACGAGCTTTTCGCCGTCGCTTGTCCGCAGGGAGGAGATGTATTCCATGGTCAGGCCGCACTCGGGCTGGAAGCCCTGCAGGCCCTTTACGTTGTTAGCGAGCAGGACGTCCATGATCGGCCTGACATCTCCGTCGCAGTGCCATACGGGCTTGCAGCCGACGTCGACGAGGGGCTGGAGGCTGTGCCGCAGGGGCTGGGCGTAATTTTCGGCGATGAAGTCAGGAGAAATCATAGGCCCGCGCTGTGTGCAGATGTCCTCCCCGCACAGCAGCGCATGGGGAAAGATGCCCTCGGTGACGGCGCGTGCAATGACGCGGTTGCGGCAGTGGGCCTGGGCGGCAGAGACCTGGATCGCGCGGGCGATACGCTGGGGATGGAGGGCGACGAGCATGAAGTAGTTTTCGTAGCCGAACTGCCCGTACCAGGACAGGCAGGCGGTGTTGGCCCAGTGGGCGGGCATCCAGACCATTTCGCCGATGGCGTTCTGGCTGGCGAGCATGTGCCTCTTGAAGGCGGCGTACTCGGCGTTGAGGTCGAAGGATGCTTCGATATCCTGGGGGGCGGGCATGGCGTCGATTTGTGCGATGCAGTCTTCGAGCATCCTGCCGGAGTCAGCCCTGCGGAAGCTGTCGGGGGTGACGATGCGGAAGTCTTCGCGCGTGGCGGGGACGCCGATGTCGATGAGCCCGTCGCAGCCGAGCTTTTCGTAGGCTCGGATGGAGTGCTCGCGGGGGGAGGCCCAGTAGTCATCCAGCGTAACGCCGGCGAGTGCGCAGATATGCTCGGGACAGTATATCCATCCGCCGATAGTTGGCGTGCGGTCGGGCTTATGGCCGGTGAAAACCGCTTCCAGTCGCTGGCGTTTAGTGATTTCAGCCATGGAGTATCTCCCGGCGCGCGGCGAGCATGGCCGGGCGAGGAGGCGAGATATTCCGCCATCGTACATGCAATTGCAACCCCCCTGCCCTGCCGCGCCAGGCCATGGGGATGAGCAATCACGACCAGGTGCTTGTTTGCCGCACCGTTGCCCTTCAGAATCAGGCCACTGTGAGGAGCAATATGACATCGCGGGAACGCATGCTGACCGCAATGAGCTGCGGCCAGCCCGACCGCGTGCCGCTGTACTTCCGCCTGTTCGGCTTCGAGCCGCCGGAGGACCTAGCCTGGGCGAACGAGGCCGAGCGCCTTCAACGTTGGGCGAGTTTGGGCGTGGACGACACCGTCGGTATGTGGGCGCCGGGCGGCATGCACCCGGACGTGAAGGTCCGCTCGTGGCGAGAAGACCCGACGGAGGAGGAGCCGTATCCGCTGATCTGCAAGGAATACGACACACCGGCTGGGGTGCTGCGGCACGTGGTGCGGGAGGCGGGCGACAATTTCATCACCGGCGGGCCCTGGAGGCCCGATGAGGTTCATTTGCTGGATGACTACAATGTCTCCCGCGCCAAGGAGCATGCGGTGACAGGCCCGGAAGATCTGCCGAAGCTGCGGTACCTGCTGGCTGAGCCTTCGGCTGAGCAGTTGCGCGAGGCGCGCGAGCACGCCGCCTACGCCAGGCGACTGGCGGCCGAGAACGACGTGCTTATAGACGGCTGGGGGTCCAATGCTGTCGATGCGACCATCTGGCTGTGCGGCGTTGAGCCGGCGTTGATGGCGGCGGTCGACGAACCGGCGTTCTTTGAAGAACTCATGGATATTCTGCACGCCGTCGACAGGCGAAGCTGCGAGTTCCTGCTGGAGGAGGGTGTGGAGCTACTGGTCCGCCGCGGGTGGTATGAAGGGACGCACTTCTGGTCTCCGGAGCTGTACCGTCGCTTTTTTGCACCGCGCGTGAGGGAGCTGGCGGACATGGCACACCAGGCAGGGGCGAAGTTCGCCTGCACGATGAGCGCGGGCATCATGCCGTTACTGGATGCGTTCAAGGAAGTCGGTCTAGACGTGCTGTATCACGTGGACCCGGTTCAGGGCGGAGCGGACTTGGGGATCGTCAAGCGAAAGCTCGGCGGTGAGGTTGCGGTGCTGGGCGGTATTAACTCAGCAATCACACTGGGCCGGGGCAGCCGCGACGAAATCCGCCAAGCGGTGTTCAAAGCCATGAAAATCCTCGCCCCCGATGGAGGATTCATACTCTCGCCGGTTGACTGCCTGTTCCACGACACCCCGTGGGAAAGTGTGGCGACTGTCATCGAAGCCTGGCGAGAAGTTTGCGACTATGATACAGTGATTTCTTAATCCCAGCTCTCGGGAGAAGAGATTGAGCGAGATTAAAGAGATTCCCGTCGATTGGTGGCGGACGTACGGCCGGCCGGCGACGAAGGAAGACTGGAAGAAGTGGACGTTTTTCTCGTTCCGGGAGGATCTTGAGAACATTCCCGAGTATCCGGCGCCTGAAGGTTATCGCATTCGCATGTACCAAGGCCCGGCCGACCGGGAGGCGTGGGCAAAGGTTTGGCAGGCGGCGTCAATCAAGGGCTGGGACTGGGCAACACTGGAGACGTTCGACCACGACTTCGGCACGAGCCCAGTTGTTCTCTCCCGACGGTGCCTGTTCGCCGAGACCGCGCGGGGCAAGGCGGTGGGCATCGTCAGCGCGTGGCACAAGCGCATGTACGGCAAGCGGTGGGGCATGATACACTGGTTCGGCGTGGCGCCTGCCCACCAGGGCCGGGGGCTGGGCAAGGCGCTGTTGACCGAATGCCTGCGAACCATGCGCTCTCTGGGCCATAGGCGGGCGATGGTGGGCACTCAGCTCATTCGGCTGCCGGCGATCAAAACTTATCTGGATATGGGATTCGTGCCGGAGGATGCGGCGATTCGCAAGCTGCTGCGGAAATACATCGGCCGGCATGCGTCGCTGCCGATTTGAGCGGCGGCGGGGACAGGCAAGAAGGAGCATGCCATGAAACTGAAGGTCGGCATAGCAGGGCTTGGGACATACTTCGGGCCGATGTGGGCGGAAGTGTTCAGCAAGTACTCCAAGAGCGAGCTGTGGGCGGTTTGCGACCTGCGGCAAGAGCGCAGCGAGGAGGTGGCTGGCTACTTCGGCGCCAAGGAAGCGTTGACGGATTACGATGATCTGCTTGCGAGCGAGGTCGATATCATTGGGGTATTCACGCCAGGGCCTTTGCACGCAAGACATGTGATTGCAGCGTTAGATGCGGGCAAGCATGTGCTGTCGGCCGTACCGACAGCATGGTCGTTGGACGAGTGCCAGGATCTGATCGACGCGGTGGAGCGCACGGGCCTCAAGTATATGCTGGCGGAGACTGCATGCTATGAACCATGGGTGACGGCTGTCGGGCGGATGCACGCTGCGGGCGAAATGGGGCAGGTGTTTTACGTTGAGCAGACGACGTTCCAGGACCTGTCGGGGCCGCTGATGGGTAACGACTACTTCAGCCAGGCCGACACGCCGGATGGAGTGTACTCAAAGACCAAGTACACGTGGCGGTACGGCTTGCCACCGTTCTATTACATTGAGCACTCTATCGGGCCTATCCTGACGGCCCTTGGCGGGCGGTTGACTGAAGTGACGGCGCGGGGGTGTGAGCTTGACCAGGCGGAGCTGATAGCCAAGTACGGGGCGCCGTTTTCCGGGCCGCACGGCAATCCGTTCACATGCGAGACGGGGCTGTTTCGGTTCGAGGGCGGGGCGGTGGCGAACCTGACGATCGGGTGGGTGGCGGCCTTCGGCAAGGAGTTCGTGCCGGCGACGTTGATATGCGGGACGAATAAGTCTTACATGATCGGGGCGGAGAAGGACAAGGTGCTGACAAGGAGCGAAACGCAGTTGGTGGACAAGCCCGCCCAGGGGCGGAGGCTTGACGCTTCGCTGGCGGACTACGCGGCCTGTGAGAACAGCGCGTACATCGTCCAGGACTTCGTGGAATGCATACTGGAGGACAGGCCGCCGCCGATTGACATACGCAAGGCGGTGAGCTTTACGGCGGCGGGGCTATGCGGACATCAATCGGCGATGGAAGGCAGGGCGGTGGCGATACCGGACTTCAGCAAGTAGCCGCGCATGCGGCGGAGGCATCAATCATGTCATTGAGAATAGGAATGGTCGATTTCGGCGGCTGGTTTTACCCGATGTGCTACACGAAGGTCCTGGCGGCGATGGACGAGGTGGATGTGGCTGCGGGCGCTTTTCTGGCTGACGATGAATTCATGAAGACTGCAAACTACGGCACGGGCCGGCAGAACTTTGTCGACGAGTTGGGGATAACGCCCTACGACGACATTGAGAAGATGGTCGCGGCGGAGAAGCTGGACGCGGTGCTCATCTTCGGCGAGTACGGCAGAAAGGCGGACCACATAGAGACGGCTGCCGCGTGTGGGGTGGATATATTCACGACCAAGCCGCCGGCGGTGACAATGGAGCAGATGCGTCGGATCGTGGCTGCCGGCGAAAAGCACAGCGTGTCGATCACGGTTCCGGAGCACACGCGGTTCAACGGTGCAATTCGCCGTGTGCGCGACAGCGTTTGCAGCGGGGAGATCGGCAATCTGATAGCCGCGCGTGTGCTTCACCAGCATGGGCACCTTACACCGGAGTCGCTGCCCCAAGGCCACTGGTACCGCCTGCCGGAAAACGGCGGGCCGGAGATATCGCTGGGCTGGTACTGCGCGGGTATGCTTCAGTGGCTGGTCGGGTCTGAGCCTGTTCGCGCGTACGCAGAGTACGACAACTACATGACGCCTGTGTATCCGCACATGGACAACGGCAAGGCCGTGGTGCGGTTCGCCAACGGGGTGATAGGGTCGGCGGACATCTACTTCTCCACGGAGGCGCCCTACCCCAGCACCGAGGTGGAGCTGGTGGGCAGCAAGGGGAACATCGTCGCCCGCTTGTTTGAGACGGTGCATGCGGAGGTGACGGTATTCAAGGCTGACGGGCAGACGACGTTCCGCAGCGTGGAAAACGACAGCATCTACGAGGAGATGCGGAGTTGGGTGGCTGCGCTTGGGGGCAAGGGAAAGTTCGAGATGCCTGCCGGCGAGGCGGAGAAGATACTGGAGCTGTGCGTCGCGTGGAAGGAGTCGGCGCGGACGCACGAGGCGGTGTCGCTGGCGCTGGAGAAATAGGAAATGTAGGAACAGTCCTCACCTATCATCGGGCCGGCAAGGACGATTTTTCTTGATTCTCGGCGGGGGTGGTTTATTATGGCTGAAGGAGTTGCGGAGAGCCGAGCACAGCGGGATATCCGCCCTTACAGGAAAGTGGGTTACGAATGGGTAATTTCAAAAGGCAGGGCATTATGAAACGAACAGCAATGCAGTCGGCGATGGTTCTTCTAAGCTGTCTCATAGTGGCGGCGCAGGCCGGCGCCCAGGCGCGGTCCTTCGTGCCGGGAGATGCATATGTGGAATGCATTTCGTACCGGCAACTGGGCGCGGAAGATGACTTCCCGGGCATGTGGGAGTACGTGTACGACGTGGTGGGGTCGACAGACGCCGGCGGGGAGAACTACTCATGGACAAGAGACGTGCACCTTACGGGACTGGATGGCACACAGGTAGCCAACACATGGACGGCTGACGGGACGCCCGGCGGAACACTGCTCAAGCAGAACTGGTGCGCTTATTCGGCGGGAGTAGTATGGGACTGCGGCGACCCCGACATCGACTATGATATATATCCCTCATATTGGCGGGACACCGATGACGATTCGGTCGGGGATTCCTGGGTTCTTCCAACCGCGACGGATCCGAATTACGCCTGGGCCATGGCCAATGATTGGCACGACGGAAGCGAGTATCTCCACGGAAACAGCCTCTGGAAAAATGGTATCGTCTCCGACAACGGGGTGACTTGGACCAACACATCCCCTGTTCTGATGTTTTACGGCTTGGATGGACTTCTGCTGACGTTCAGGATAGTGCATCCCGCATCGCCGGGCGTAATCGGGTGGAGCACCTACCATAACTCCACGCTCGGAGATTCAGTAGAAGTTGTCGGCACGACCGTTGGCCCGGTACCCGAGCCGGCGACGCTGAGTGTGCTTGCTTTGGGCGCGGTGGCGCTGCTGCGCAAGCGCAGGTAGTAATCGCCAATACTGCAGCAAGGAATTAGACACGGACAGGCCCCACTTGATTCAAGTGGGGCCTGTCTTGACTTTCAATCGTGCTGGATGGCTGCCCACAGTTCCGGGTCGAACGGTGCGCTGCGGCTGGGGCAGACTTCGCGGCGGCAGACCTGGCAGGCGCGAAAATCGTGCCCGGCGGGAAACGTGATGCCTGAGACGGTCTTGTTGGGGATCATCAGACAGGAATCGGTCAGCGTGACGCCGATGGCCTGTTGCACCTCGCCCAGCAGCGAGAACAGATGCTTTTGCTGCTCGATAGGCCAGACGTTCACATCGCCCGAGCCGGGGCTCATGGCGGTTGTCTTGGGGAGTCGGAACCTGTTTGTGAGATGCTCATTGAAATGCTGGACGGCGGCGCCAAGGAGGTGTGCTTTGATCGTGTCCCACCAGAAGTCGGCGAGCACGTCGCCGGCTGGGCGATAGGCGCGGTCCAGCTCGATACCGCAGGTCGCGACATAGGGAAAGACCCGCTGAACGTCCTTGAGATTCAGGCAGAGGGCGCGGCTGGTAAAGGTGACGCCGTCGATAGTGACGGTTTCGTCGCTTCGTGCGTCGATGAAGCATTCTCGATATGCGGCTTTGGGGCGGCCGGCTGACCGGGCAAGATTCAGCAGATGGGTAAACTGCTCGGCATCGGGAGAATTGGGCGGAACTGAGGCTTGCTGCATCAAGGTCCGGGTATCAAGTTCGAAGTCGATATCGTTAAGGATTTCCATGGTTCCGTTTTCGGTAGGTCAAGGTCCACAATTGCATCCAGGCCGCTCGCCGGGGATTCGTCGGCAAGCTCAGCGAAGTCGGATGACGGTGAAGGAGTAAGGCTGGAACATATAGTTTATCCGTCCGTTCTTAAAACCGTGTTTCCAATTCTTGCATCTAGGAACGATGTTCTCGGGGTCTTCGGCCGTATTGGTGTCATCCGGTTGGCCGACGAGTTCTGTCACGATAGCCGTCTTCTTGGCCGGCGCGAAGCCTTTGAGCTTGATTTCGGCCTTGGCTGGGGCGGAGGCGACGTTCACGACGCGGAGGACCAACTCATCGCCGTCGTCGGATCGCAGTGCGACCACGTCCAGGCCGTGCAGGCCGCTGTCACCGCATGATTCGATCGTGCCGAACTGGGTAACGTCGGGGGTGACGTCGCGCTTGTATTGCTCAGCCAGCAGGTCGAAGCAGTGGGCCTTGTCCACTTTGACATCGACGAGATTTGGCAGGTAGTTTTCGCCGATCATGTGGTGGACGTAGTATGCGGGCTGCGCCCAGGCCATGTGGGGGTTGAAGAAGATCAGCCCCTGGTCCCATCCGTGGTCGTTCTGCCCATCGGGCTGGAGGCTGTTGGCGGAAACGACGACGCGGACGAGGTCGGCTCGGCGCTCAAAGAAGGCGATGGACATGGCGTTCGCCAGCGCCCGCCGTTGGCCGTGGTTATTGGCGTTGAGCTCGAAGATGGCGAACTTCATCTTCGCGCCGGGGTTGACGGCCTGGACGACGTCAAAGAACTGCACTGTCTCCTTTAGACCAAAGACGTTTTCGGGGGTGTCGGAGGAGATGTGCACGTCGAACCAGACCTCGGCGTCGAACTCCATGGCCAGTTCCATGATCTGCCGGCGGATGGTGAGGCTGCTGAGGCGCTTGCCGTCTTCGATGTAGTCGGGCTTGTCAGGCGTTTCGCCGTAGTACAGATCGCCGATCACCAGGATGATGCTGGGGTCTTTGCTCCAGATCGCCCTGGCGCCGGGTTCGAAACGGGCCCAGTAGTAGTCGCCCACGTGCTGCTCGTTGCCGTACTCGATGATCTTCCAGGCGTAGGGGGCGGGGTGGCCTTCTTCGACTCGCCGCCGGCCCCAGGTGGTGGTCTCATCGCCGCTGAGGAACTCGACGAGGTCGGCGAGGTCTTGGGGCGTTTCGTCGATGCTGATCGACGGGATGTATATACAGTTCATCTTCTCGGCGTAGTTGGCCTTGTCGAACATGGCCCAGCCGTGGGTGAAGTACCTGTACCAACTGCCGAGGTATGGTTTGCGCTGGTCGCGCGGGCCCAGCATGTCCTTCCACAGGTAACGGGGGTTGTTGACGAGGCATCCGCCGCAGCGGACGACGGTGATGCCCTGGGCGTTCATAAGGTCGCCGATATCCTTGCGGACGGGCAGGCCTTTAAAGCGGCCCCACGGGCCCAGCTGGCAGAAGACGTAGCCGAGCGTGATCGAGCCGGGCTTGCGAAGGAGGATTGCGAAGCGGCCCTTCCTGTCGGTAGCGCTTGGCGTGAGGGCGAACTGAAGCTTCTCATACTCGCCCGCGCCGGATGCAGTGAGCGTGGTTTCGGCATAGGTCTTGGCGCCATCGGCGCTCTGAAAGGCAACCACCAGCTCAGCCGAATCGCGGGAGCGGACGCGGAGGAGGCCTTCGTAGCTCTTGCCTTTGCGGAAACACATTCCCCAGCGGTTGAGGGCCATGTTTTCGATGCCGATTTCGCCCTCACCGCCGGTGAAGGTGATGGCCTGGCTTTGCGTGCCGTGGTATGGCGTGCGCGTATCCATACCGAAGCTTCCGACAGCCGAGCCGGTTCGGATCGGCCGCCACATGCGGCTGACGCCATCTGCGTGGGCAGCCAGGTCGAAGGGGAACTCGCGCGTTTCGCGGTAATTGTCGAGCTTGACCTTGCGGACGCGAATGTCCTGGTCCAGCACGAAAAAGCCCACCGTGCCGGAGCGAAGCTCCTCGTTGAACTCGAAGCAACGGCCGACAAGTTGCCCGTTGACCAGCACCTGAAGCGACGCCCAGGCGAATCGCACGGTGACTTTGACCCACTTGCCGGCGGGCATGGCGAAGAGGGTTTCGACGTACGGGTCCAGGCCACCGCCTCGGCCTCGGCCGATGCGCATTGTCTTGGCCGACGGATTGAACCAGATTCCGTAGCAATGGAAGCTGGCGATGTTTATGCCGGGATCGTTGACCTTGACCATGACGCCGGCATGGCCGGTCTGGGCATCGCGGAAGAACATTTCGCAGGTGAGCTCGCCGTTGATGGCGGCGAGGCCCTTGACGGTGATATTGCCGCGTTCGCCGTAGCGGCTGCGGGCGATGAGCTCTCCCCTGTCGACGTCCCAAGAGCCCAGGCAGGTATCCCAATGCTTGAAAACAGGCGCGTCGGGCGGTTCCTGGAAGCTTTCGCCAAAGATCATCTGGCTGTAGATGCCGCCGTAGACCTCGTGGTTGACGTCCTCGATGCACGTGCCTCGCATGTACGGGCTGACGTTCTGGAGGATCTTGGCGGCGTTGACGGTGACACGAGCGATGTCGGCCATGTCAGTTGCTCCATTTAGCTAGAAATCGAACGACTTGAACTGGGGCAGATAGCGTTTGTTCTTTCGGAACATTTCCTTGACCATCTTCCTGATCTCGCCGAGGGAGAGCTTGGCGGCTGGAAGAGGGTCGTAGCAGATGGCCTGGTAAACCAGTTTGGCGTCGCCGGCGAAATGTGCGTCGACGGCCATCATTTCGGTGCGGGCGCTCAAGTCAGTGAGGATCGCGCATTGCGGCGGGAGAGCGCCGATGTACATTGGCTGTAGCTTGCCGCGGCTTGCCAGCACAGGCACTTCCACGCAGGCGCCCTGCGGCAGGTTGGTAATCAGCCCTGTATTGGGCACGTTGCCGTTGAACTCGAACGGCGGCCCGCTCAGCCAGGCGTTGATGATTGACGCGGCGTACTCGTGCCCACGGACAAGAGGCACGGGCACGTTCTTGGCCAGCCAGTTGCGGACATATTTTTTCCAGTTCTTCTTCGTCGCCCGGTAGCTGTTGAGGATGAACGCGTATGTGCCGGGGTTCCAACTGGTCTTGGTGTGGCACTTGCGGATCAGGTCCGGCCGTTTGCGGAACCACCAGTTGTATTCGCTGTTGTGGCCGCTGGATTCGGTGACGTAGTAATCAAGCGCCAGGAACATTTCGCTGCGAACGGGTTCCATCTCTCGGATGGCCTTGCTGGTTTCGATGGCCTTTCGCAGCTTGGGGTAGAGGTCCTTGCCCTTATGCTCCAGCCGCGTAAACCACGAGGTGTGGTTGATGCCAGCGCAGGTGTATACGAGCTCCTTGAACGGCACGCCGCACCATTGTGCGATTTCCATGGCTGTGCCCTGGACGCTGTGACATAGGCCTGTGATGGCGAGCTTGCTTGTCCGCTGCATGGCGTGGCAGAGCATGGCCATGGGGTTGGTGTAGTTGAGCATGACGGCGTTGGGGCAGAGCTCCTCCATGTCGCTGACGATATCGAGCATGGTGGGAATGGTTCTTAAGGCGCGGAAGATTCCCGAGACGCCGCGGGTGTCGCCGACGTTGATGTCGATGCCGTATTTCTTAGGGATCAGGATGTCGTGCTGCCAGACGTTCACGTCGCCACAGAGGATCGTCACGAGGACTGCGTCGGCATTCTTGAGCACGTCTCGGCGGTCGGTGGTGGCGGTAATGGTCGCGGGGTAGTTGTCCGAGTCGACAATCTTGCGGACCATTCGCTGGGCGAACTTCAGGCGCTCGGTATTGATGTCGACTAGGCAAAGCTGCGCGTTGCGCAGGCGGTCGAAGGTGAGCAGGTCACAGACCAGGCTGCGTGTGAAGCCCAGGCTACCGGCTCCGATGAAGACGATTTTGGCTTTCCTGGCTTTGCTGGCCATTGGCGTTCGCTCCATTCCAGCCGGGCAAGCGGGCCCGGCCCTTTTTGAAAGGCCCTATGCAATCAGATTGGCCTGGGCGCGGCAAGAGACGATTGAGCGGATTTCACCGCGACGGGTCCCTTTTAGCGTTTAGGCGTACTGCTCCGCCAGCTTCACAGCCATGTTTACCCATTCCCACATGCGGTTGACCTCGCCGCGAACGGTGTGCAGGTCCTTCATGATGACTTCCACGACGCAGCCGGTGGTCTTTTCGAAGGCATCCTGCAGCTGCTGGCGCTGCCAGTCGACGTCCCAGGTGGGCATCCCAAGCCAGGCGGGGTTGGGCTTCCAAGAGAAGATCGCCCTCTTACCGAGCGCCTCGGCGCCACGGGCAATGTTGGCCTTGGGGCTCATCGACAGCTTGCGGCAGTTGGGGATGTTCTTGAGAATCAGGTCGACTTTCAAGTCCAGCGGCTCGCAGCAGCCGTAATTGCTTAGGCCAAAGCGTTCCAGGAAGCGTTTCTCGTACTTCAGGGCGAACTCCTCCTGCATGGCCGGGGAGACTTCCGAGAAGATCTGCGTGGTGGCGTGTCCCCACTGATCTTTGAGGCGGACGCGGGACGGGTCGAACCCGTCAGCCGGCAATTTATCGGTGTAACCGATGCCGCCTGAGCCGATGCACTGGCCCGTA
>Ga0180437_10000578_pt1 | contig 68965 bp, 71 predicted proteins | sample SS_ome_4_FD_132410 | JGI IMG/M metagenome (GOLD analysis project Ga0180437, IMG submission 132410) | Hypersaline lake sediment archaeal communities from the Salton Sea, California, USA - SS_3_D_1 metaG | ecosystem: Environmental > Aquatic > Non-marine Saline and Alkaline > Hypersaline >...
CTTTAGGCTATTATAAGAAAAAAGGGAATACTAAAGATTGGTTCGTAGAAAAAGATGAAGCAAGGATAGTTAGAGAAATCTTTAAAAAATATGCTACTGGCAAATATTCAATGTCGGATTTAGCCAATTATCTTAATGAAAAAGGCTATAAAACAAAATTAGGCAATGTTTTTACTCACACCTCTTTAAAAGATATAATGAAAAATGTAATTTATACTGGTTTTATTCCAATTTACAAACAAGATATCCCGCCAATTAAAGGCAAGCATCAAGCAATAATTAACAAAGAATTATATAATAAAGTACAAAAACAAAGAAAAGAAAGAAGACATTCTTTTGGCAGGCCAGTCGCACCATTTCGCTTTTATTTATTGCAAGGCTTAGTATATTGTTATTATTGCTTTAAACACATAAAAGGCAAGGAAGATGCTAAAACCCACGATCTAAAGCCTAAAATGTACTGTCACGCGCAACCAGACAGAAAAGGAAAAGAGCTTAGACATTATTCGTGTAAATATCGACGAGAAAATAAATCTTGCAAGCAATCAGCTGTTCCTTGCGAGATAATAGACAAGCAAGTTCTTAAGTATATGGAAAATTTAGTATTACCCGATTACATTATTCAGGATATTATTAAAAGATTAGAAAAAATATATAATGATTACAAAGAAGACACAAAGGAAAAAGATAAGATTAATGAATTAAAAGCTAAAAAGAAGAGAATTAATGTAATGTATGAAATGAATCAATTGTCTGATCAAGAGTATGTTGCTAAACTTAAAGATGTAGAAAATCAATTGTCTATTTACGAAGATATGGGAATGGACGGGAAAAGCATAATGGCAAAGAAAAAACTTGCTATGTCAATTACTGAAAAATTTCTTAGAGAATTTAAGATGTTCTGGAATTTAAAGAACTTGCCAAAAGAAGAAAAAAGAGAATGGATCTTATTAAGCATTAAACGAGTATGGGTTAAAGATAAAAAAGTTATAGCAATTGAACCCAAAGACGACTTCAAAGCTTTATTTTCGTCTATAAAAGCCTATGGTCATTGCCCTCTAGTCGCCCCAGAAAAAAGAGGCATTAGCCTCTTTTTTTGTTTGACTAAATAAATATATCCTGTAAGCTAAAAATATATTTAAATTAGTTCATTTAAACAATAAATAAAGGAGGTAAAAGATGGCTGAGGAAAAACCCATGGAACTTAATGATTTACTGAAAATTGCGATTAAGCACGGTGCGTCTGACATTCACTTAAAGCCTGGTTCACCACCACGATTCAGGCTTGCTGGTGGCTTAAAGCCCTATGAAAAAATACGTTTAACGCCTGATATGGTCAATAAAATGGCTTATAGTATCATGAACCAGCGTCAAAAAAAGTATTTTGAGCAGGAGCAAGAAATTGATCTGGCCTATGGTGTGCCTGGTTTAGGACGGTTCCGAGTGAATATTTTTTATCAACGTGGGACTATAGGTATTGTTCTCAGAGTTATTCCTTTTAAAGTCATGACTCTTAATGAACTTAATTTGCCTAAAGTTGTCGGAAAAATTTCGGGAGAACAACGGGGATTGATTTTGGTTACTGGCACAACTGGTTCAGGTAAATCAACAACCCTGGCAGCCATGATCAATATTATTAATGAAGCCCGTGAATGTAATATTGTTACAATTGAAGATCCAATTGAAATCTTACATCGTGACAAAAGGAGCATTATCAACCAACGCGAAGTTGGTTTAGACACCAAATCATTTGCCCGGGCTTTGAAATCCGCTTTGCGTCAGGATCCTGATGTAATTCTGGTAGGTGAAATGCGTGATTTTGAAACCATCACCACCTCTTTAAGAGCAGCGGATACAGGCCATTTAGTACTCAGCACTTTGCATACAATTGATGCTGCAGAAACAATCACCAGAATCATTAATGAATTTCCTGAACAGCAGCATAAACAGGTACGAATTCAATTAAGCTCGCTTTTAAAAGGTATTATCTCGCAAAGACTAGTGCCTCGTGCCGATAACAAAGGACGTATTCCAGCAGTTGAAATTTTGGTTTCTACTGCTTATGTGCGAGACTGTATAATGTACCAAGAAAAATTCAAACATCTAAATGAAGCTATTGCCCAGGGTTTTTCTCAATACGGCATGCAAACCTTTGATCAGTCTTTAATGTTTCTTTACAAACACAAACTGATCACTCTTGAAGAAGCCTTAAAACAGTCATCAAATCCTGCTGATTTTAAACTAAAATTGTCAGGCATAACTACTGCTGATGATCCTACAGCCTGGGAACCTTTTGCAGGTGATAAAGATGATGATGATCCAGAAGGAGGGTCTCCTGCTGGAGGTGATCTGGAAATAGAACGTTTCTAAAAAATCAAAAAGAGGTGAAAACATTCACCTCTTTTTAATTTCTTGCCAGGCGAAAAAGTTTAACATTAATATTCTTAAATTTAATCTCTAAAATTAAAACAATTGACAATCCTTAAAAAGTATGATATACTTATTAATTATTATAAATCAGGAGGAATAAGGTGAATAAAAAAGAACGACGAAAAAAAGTAGCGCAATTAATGAAACTTAATTGGGAAATAAAAGTCATTGATATTCCAAATGAAGAAGGTGGTGGTTATTGTGCCTGTATCCCTCTCTTAGGTGAAAACCTTTGCCGAGCTGATGGAGAAACAGTTTTTGAAGCAATTAAAGCATTAGAAGTGACTTTAAGTTGGGTACTGGAAGATTATCTAGAGCAAGGTTATGATATCCCAACAACAGAAAAAAAAGAAAAAGAACCCTCATAAATCAGGGTTCTTTTTATTTTTCCATAATAAAAGCTTGACAAAAATGTTAGAATAATATAACATAAAGTTAGAAATAATTAACTATTTACGCATAAAATTATGGATCAAAAAATTTCTAAAAAACAATTTAAACTAATGCTGATTACATTTACTAGTCTACTAATTGGTTTAGTTGTTTTTGTCACTATTATGTTTATTTATAAAGCAGGTGAAATCAATGCTTATACTATTATGTCTGTGGCTATTGCTCTTTTAATTCTTATTTTTGCTTTGTATTTTGTTATTAAAAGAAAAAAGGAAATTGACCAAGGCATTCCTCAACATGACGAACGATCACGGAAAATCATGAACTTAGCTGCTGCCCGGGCTTTTTATATTTCCCTTTACTGGTTTTTAGCTATTATGTGGGCTGATATGTTAATTGAAAAAATGCAATTGGAAACAAATTCTGTTATTGGCTTAGGCATTGCTGGCATGGCTGTTATCTGGGCTATTTGCCAAATTTGGTATAATAAATTTGGAGATAAACATTTGTAATATGCAAAATAATATTAAACAATTTAGAATAAAATTTAATTTAACGCAAGAAGAACTGGCGCAAAAAGTCGGAGTTAGAAGAGAAACAATTGTTTTTTTAGAACAAGGTAAATATAATCCATCTTTACAATTAGCCCATAACATTGCTAAACTTTTTAATATAAGCATTGAGAATCTTTTTAATTTAGAAGATGAATCTAATAATTAATTATTTTTTATGGAAAACTTAGAACCATCAGCTTCTAAACAAATAAAAAAACAAGAGACTGAAAGCCCAGAACCAGAAGCAGTTTTTGCAGCTGGGCAACCAGTTAATGTTATGCGCAGTAATTTGCAAATTCAAACAGGCTGGCAAGTCAAAGATGTTGGTTTAGACGGAGTTATTCATGTCTATAATCCAGCTAAAAAATTATCAAAAATTGTTAATCAGAAAGAGCTACAGGATTGGCAAGAATTAGGTTTATATACTGGCCAAGCAGTCTGTATGCAAAATCCAGAAACTCAACAAATAGAATATGGCTGGCAAGTCAATGAATTTGCCAAAGATGATGTACAAATAATAAATAAAAAAGCAAAAAAACAAGCCTTGGTGCCGATTGAAGATTTAAAAACCTGGAATGATCAGCAAACCTTATTACCAGGTCATCAAGTTTTTCTTAAAACCAAAGAAGGTATTCCTGAACCTGGCTGGCAAATTCAAACAATAGATAAGGAAACAGGGGAAATCCAAATTTTTAATGCTACCCAAAATAAAACCAAAACAGTTTTGCCAGAAGAATTAGCTAAAAATTTACAACCAACTGAAAGGTATACTAGGAAAAGAGAAATGAAAAAATAATTTGTAAAATATAAAAAGAGCCCCGCATTCGGGGCTCTTTGCCTTATTCTTTTTTTTCATCTTGTCCTGGTTCAAAACAAATTGTCTGACCAGAACCAAATCTTGATTCAATAATGACTGAGGGGTTGTCCTTTTTGACGATTTCCCCACCTCTTTGGGCAGTCAAACCTTGAGCTGCTGCTTTATCAATAAATTCTTGTTCATCTCTCTGATCTATAACAACCAAGACTCCTTGACCACCATTCCATGTTTTATAACATTCTGGTTCTGACATGCCCCGCCATTTAGCACATTTTTTCATGATCTCAGGTGGTTCAAATAAATTATCAATTTCCGCAGATAAACCAAGGGGGAAAAGCATATCGTCTCCCAGTTTTGATTTGAATGCCCCACCTGACAAGTGTACAATTAAATGACTTTCAATCTGTACAGCTAAATTCGAGTCATACCAGCCATTAAGTTCAGCCAAAAAAAGATCGTAAAGGACAGAAGGGGTAGCACAGGCTTTAATATCAGCTATAGCAGCCGGATTAGCCCACCAATTTTCACCGTACTTTATTTTTAAAGCTTTACGAACTGAACTTATACCATTAGCCCGAAAACCTAATTCCTGTAAAACCATAATGATCTGACCTTCTCTTAAGGTATCGCCTAAAATCATTTTTTTATGATGGTAAGCTCCTGTCATAAAACCTGCCCAGTTAAACTTTAATCTTGCATCAGGATTTTCAGACCCAACACATGGACCAAGCTCAGCTGTTTCACCTGTTAATATGACAAAGCGCATGGCTTTGGCCACATCATAAGCACCGTCAATCACTTCTCTGGCTGCCTTATTTACTTCATCACCTTCTTCTCCAATAGTAAAAAAGTCTAAGACACTAGCGAATATCAAAGGAATACCTCCCCAACGAGTAATATCAGTCCCTGTCATTGCAGCTACTTCATGAGCTGCAAGACGATAAGAGCCAGCGGCGTCAATTAAAACTACTTTTGTACCAGGACCATCAGCAGCAATACCTAAGGTGCAGCCTTTAGGTAGGTGGTACTCAACTCCTCTGGGACCACGAAAATTACCTTTAGCCATGTCTGCAACTTTAACAAAGGGTGAAAATCGATAAGTTGCTTTACAAATTTGAGCAGCATGTTCAGAAAAGGAATCTCCTTCTTCAATGTTAACACCATCTTCCTTGTACTTATCTCCTGTCATTCTTCCCTCCCTTCGTCCTCCGTAGCTTTATACGCAGGAGGACCTTTCTTTTTCAATTTTCAAAAAAATTAATAAAAATCGTCCCCCAAAGACGATTTTCTTTTATTTTATAGTTTAAAGATATTAAATATGCCTATGTTTGTCAAATAAAAAAGCCTCACCAAAGCTCGTAAGAGCAAAGGCGAGGCTTATTGTGTTACCTTTTATTTTCCTCACACCATATTCTGGCGTTTTGGAACATTTGTAACCATGGTGAAGCTTGCATGTTCTTTTTCCTGACTGGCAAGTAAGCCCATTGCCAAGGCAAGCAAGTTCTTTCAGGATGAGGCATCATAGCTAAATGCCGTCCGTCTGGAGAACAAAGAGCAGTAATCCCTTTAAATGAACCATTCGGATTATAAGGATACTGTTCTGTTACCTTACCAGTGTGGTCAATAAAACGGATCGGGGCCAAGTTTTGTTCCAAAATCTGCTGTAAAATGTGCTCATCAGGACAATGGAATTGCCCCTCACCATGAGCCAGCCAAATGCCTAATCTGGAACTTAACATGCCACGCAGCATTATTGCTGGACTTTTTTGAATCTGCACAAAAGTAAAACGAGATTCAAAGCGTCTGGATTTATTACGGATAAACCTAGGCTGTTTGTATATTTCTATACCTGCCCAAGGCACCCAACCAAGCAAGGCCATAACCTGACAGCCATTGCAAACTCCCAGACTAAAAGTGTCAGGACGCTCATAAAACTTTTTAAACTCATGTAAAGCTCGGGCATTAAAACGAATTACGCCAGCCCAACCCTTACCAGCGTCTAGCACGTCAGCGAATGAAAAACCGCCAACAAAAGCTACGCCTTGGAAATCAGCCAAAGTCACCCGTCCGCTTATAATATCAGTCATGGTCACGTCATAAGGCTCAAAACCAGCCAAGTAAAAAGCAGCAGCCATTTCCCGCTCACCATTAGAACCTTCCTCCCTTAAAATAGCTACTTTTGGCTTGTTGTCTGCCTCAAGTAATTTTTTAGGGGTAGGCTTTGTCGGATGAGCAATATAATGGGGCTTTTGCTGCCAGCGATTTACTGTTCTTTCCTGCTTTACGCATTCGGGATTAGCTTGCAGTAAATCAAGTTGATAACTGGTTTCTTCCCAAATCTGGCGTAATTCTCCCATATTCTCGCAGAAAAATCTGTTTGAATAATTATTAAGGGATATCACAGAAGAATCTGTAGTCTGCCCGATAATATGGTAACAACCAGTTAAACCATGACGTTGTAAAATGCCCCGAATCTTGTTTTCATTTTCTGGCAGGTATTCAATAACTACGCCTGCTTCCTCATTAAAGAGGTATTCTAACCAATTAATTTGCTTAGCTGGCTGTCGAAAATCCAGAAGAAGACCACAATTGCCTGCCAAAGCCATTTCTAGTAAACAAGTGATTAAACCGCCATCTGAACGATCATGCCCTGATAAAATTAAATCACGGTCTACTAACCTTTGCATGGCTAAAAAGCCTTTTTTAAGCAATTGAGGATTTTCAATGTCAGGGGTTGAATCCCCTGTTTGCTCAAAAACCTGAGCCAAAACTGACCCGCCTAAACGCTGATAACCACCGCTCAAGTCAAGATACATTAATTTAGATTTGCCAGGCAGTTTAATGTCTGGAGTAACCTTTTTAGTAATGTTATCAACTGGAGCATAGGCAGTTATCACTAATGTCAGTGGTACTTTAACCATTTCCACTGAACCATCAGGCAGCTTAACTTTGACTGACATGCTTGAACTGTCTTTGCCACCATCAATAACAGGGCCTTCCAGATCAAGCAATATCCCGCTTAAAGCTGAAGCTGCATCGTAAAGACGCGCACCTTCATCATCTATACGGGTAGCAGCCATCCAGTTAGCTGCCAAACGAATATCTGCCCAGCTTCTGACTTTAACAAAAGCTAAATTAGTTAAAGCTTCTGCCACTGACATACGAGACATGGCTTTTGGATCAATCATGCCTTTAATAGGCTGTTCACCAATGGCCATAGCTGCTCCGGTTGTTGCCAAATGACTAGTGGCAATTAAGCCAAAATCAGCTAATGGCTTTTGCAATGGTCCGACTGTTGGCTGCTGAGCAATTAAACCAGTAACACTGCGATCAACTTTGACTGTAGCCCAGTGTTTTGAACCCACTGCCAAAGTGCGCAAGACACGATCCAAAGCAGCCTGAATAGTCAAATTCGCTGACAAATTCAATGGTTCAAACGTTCTTTTTACTCTTTTGAACTTAAAGCTCTTTTGGGGAAAAGCACCAAACAAGTATTCCAGCGCTAGATCAACAGGATATGAGCTGTCTTTTTCATCATAGAGTTTAATGTAACCATCACCAGTAATTTCTCCAATCACGGCAAATGGACATCTTTCTCTTTCACAAATAGCTTTAAATTCTGCCAACCGTTTTGGATTAATAGTAATAAAGTATCTTTCCTGAGACTCATTACCCCAGATTTCCCTAGTTGACAGAGTCGGATCACCAAGCGGTAAATCCTTAAGCCGAATTAAAGCACCTGCTGGATCAATACCTTCTGGAATCGCGTTACAGTTACCTCCAGCACCCAAATCATGAATTGACTCAATCGGGCTATTAACACCCATTTCATTGCAGCTTCTGATAACATTAATATCTTTACGCTGCATCTGGGCATTACCCCGCTGCACTGCATCAAAATCAAGTTTGCCTTTATGTTCACCAAGAGTAACACTTGAACCAGAACCGCCACCCATGCCAATCCGATAATTAGGACCGCCTAAAATAATGACTAATTCACCTTTTTGCGGTTCATTCTTGTGAATATGTTCATCTTGGATAGTACTCAGCCCACCAGTGAACATAATGGTTTTTAAATAACCGCGACGCTCCCCGCACCACCGGAACTCGTTTGATCTGGCATAACCAACAATAACTGGTTCGCCAATCTTATTACCATAATCAAAGCCACCATCACTTTCGCCTAAAAGAATAGCCAACGGTGTCATTAGATCAGGTGAAAGTGGCCAGTCAGGATGTTCCCAAGGCAAGTCATAGCCTGGGATCCTTAAACCGCCAACACAAAAACCAACTGCGCCAGCTATCATTGAACTACCGCGACCAGTCGCTGTATTATCACGCTCCCGGCCACCACTGCCAGTTTCAGAACCTGGAACCGCAGCTACTGTTGTTGGATAATTGTGAGTTTCACTGGTGTAAATAATATGATAAGTAAACTGTCTGCGGCCATAAGCAGAAACTTTGCCTGGAAAATTAGGCACAATTGTCCAGCAATCATAACCTTTAATGCCAGAAGAATTATCATAAAAAGCAATAATACTATTACCAGGCATTTTTTCATACGGTTCCCTAATTAATTCCATTAATGTATGGGGCATGGCCTTACCATCAATCACAATTTTGCCTTTAAAAAAGTGATGACGTGAATGGTCTGAATTCGCCTGACCCAACTGGAATAATTCAACATCAGTTGGATTACGCCCAAGTTTATTAGCAAAAAGATCCTGATAATAGGCAAAATCTTGTGAGTCCATTCCCAAACCAAACTTGCTATTAGCTTCTTCCAAAGCTGCCACACCTTGTTCAATCAAGGGTATAATAGCAACTGGTTCTGGTTGTGCATTAACAGTAAAAGACTCTAATGGCTTCTTATAGGAGGTTTCTGTCATGCGATCAAAAACAGCTTTAGTAAAAGCATTAACCTCACTGCCATCAGGCAAAAAATAACGTCGGGACATTTCAATGCGAGTAACTTTATCAATGCCACAAGCCTGACAAATAGCTACTGCATTGGTTGACCAAGCAGTTGTAAAATTATTGTTCGGACCAACTTCAACTACCTGGCCATTACCTGTTAATAAACTTTTTTGACCAAACTTCTTTGGTTCAAAAGTCTCACTTAAAAGCCATTTAAGCTTTTGTAAGTCTTCAGGACTTAATGGTCCACTTGTTTCAACATTAAAACAAACTTCAGCTTGCAACTTAGGCAAACCAAAGCGTTGTGATAATGCCGCAATTTCATCATCTGGAATCACTCCCTGACGATAAAAATGCATTAACTCTGCCTGTTCACTCATTCTTTACCCTCCTTTTCTCTGTTTTTTTTGGTCTATTATTCTTTTAGCTGCTATGCGCACAGCAAGTGGTAACATTTGATGTTCATAGGGCAAAACTACTTTTTGCAATTTTTCAGCTATATCTTCAAACCCCTCTTCCTCAAAAACCCCTGTAACAAAAGCTCTAACTATTTCATGAGGGATTTCTACCTGAACTCGCATTAATTCTTTACCCTGATCATAGTCATCAACTACTTCATGAACAGTAGGTGTAGTAAAAAAACGATCATTCAAGCTGGCCATACCACGCTCATACTTATCATTAATAGCAGTTAATACATGCATATGGACTTCTAGTCCATACATGCCCTGTCCACCATGCTCTTTTGGATCAGCAGGATGAATGTTATAAGTAGGGATACAGCAATCCATCACTTCCACGGTGATTGTGTTCGGTATCTTAAAAATGCAACCCACCAAGAAAATCAAATCTACTCCGCCCAGTGCTTCTAAGGCTGCTCCTAATTCCTCACGAGGCAGTTCTTTATTAACTGGTACAACAACCTTATAAGGAATGCTTTGTTTCTTGGCTTTAGTAATACAACCAAGCTCTTCACCGTCTTTGTTTTTTTCTGCAGTAGCAATTAAAACTATACTGCTGACTTCAGGGATCCAACCAGCTAACCAAGCTTTGGCAATTGATTCAAAGTCAGTCCCACTACCTGAAGCAATACAAGCTAAACAAATCTGTTCTTCTCCCATCTTGTCCTCCCTTTTATACTTCTTTTTATTTAAAAGGTTAAACCCTTTACTTTTTTCAAAGTACCAAAAAACAATATTTTAAAAACAAAAAATTGTCCCCCGTAGAGAAACAATCTTTAGTTGCTTTTAGCATATTAAACTAGTTATTCTTTGTCAATAAAAAATGAAAAATTAAAAAGAAAAGATTAAAAATACAGAGTAAAATTTAAAAAGTTTTTTATTTTATAATTGCATTTTTTGTTTTTGCTTTTTGCCTTAGAAAATTACTTGCATATTCTTATTTAAAATTATATAATTAATATATATGAAAAACTATGCATAAAATAAAATACAAAAATAAAATACTAAAATATTATTTACTTTTCAATATGCTGACTTAAGCATATTTTTTCTTTTATTAAATATCATTTTATTAATTATTAACCTCAAACTTATGGCCAAAAAAATCTTGCTGCTGACAATCATAACTTTGTTATGTTTTAGTCTCAATGTCAGCCAAACTAGTGCCACGTATAGTAATACTGAAATTGTTAAACCAGGTTCCTTAGTTAAAGCCTCTAAGGAGGCAGTCTACTATGTTGGCGCTGACGGAAAACGTTATGTTTTTCCTAACCAAAAAACTTATAACACCTGGTACATTGATTTTAATTTAGTAGTTACTATAAGTGACCAATTTTTAGCAGATTTGCCCATCGGTGGCAATGTTACTTATAAGCCAGGTAAGCGTTTAGTTAAAATCACCACTGATCCTAAAGTTTATTGGGTAGATAAAGAAGGCACATTAAGACATTTAGCTACTGAAGCAGTGGCTAAGGAATTATTTGGTTATAGCTGGTACACAATGGTAGATGATGTGCCAGATGCCTTTTTTATCAATTATAAAATCGGCGTACCAATCACAGAACCAGCTTTACCAACCATTGAACCTGCTTATGCCATTAACAATGATAAACTGTTAACAACAACTCCTGACCCTGTTCAATCTGAACTTAGCACTATAGATCTTTCAGGCAAAATTGTTGACAATTCAGCTTATTTAACCTGGAAACCTTATAATCTTTATGTGCCAAATGGTTTTAAGGTGGTTATGTCTACCCAGCCTGATCCTGTTTATCCTGGTAATGAATACCATTACCTTTCAGACGGCAGTAAAACCAGTGATACCTGGAATAATTTAAGTGGAGGCACATATTATTTCCGGGTCTGCCAGTATATTGACGGCAAATGCGGGATTTATTCTAATAATGTTGCTTTAAATGTTGCCGGCACAGTGATTAATAATACTAATGGTTCAATTGAATTAATTGCTTCTTACAGCGCAGAAAAAAATAAAGTTATTTTGCAATGGAAACCAATCAATCTATATTCAGCTAAAGGTTTCAAAGTAGTATATTCAACTTCAGCAAATCCGGTTTATCCTGGTAATCAATACCATTATCTTTCAGATCCAGGAGCACGATCAGACTATTGGGCAGGCTTAGCACCTGGCACTTACCATTTCAGGGTTTGTGAATATTTAGGCGGATCTTGTGGCGTATATTCTAATGATGTAACTGTGACTGTTAAAAATTATGCAGAGATAGATAATACTAATGGCGAAATCATCTTATACGGATATTATGATGAAACCTATAATAAAGTTGTGCTAACCTGGCAATCACTTTTTAGTATTTATAATGGTATTAAAATTGTTAAATCAACTGAACCAAATCCAGTTTATCCAGGCAATGATTACCATTATCTATCAGGCGAATACTTGCTAACTGAATATTCTCAAGACCCTCCTGGTGGCACTGATACTTGGAAAGACCTGCCTCCCGGAACTTATCATTTTCGAGCTTGTGAATACTTAGGTGGTAGTTGCGGCGTTTATTCTAATGATATTACTGTCACAGTACCTGGCACAGTAATTGATAATTCCAATGGCTCAATAACCTTAAGCGGATATTATGAAGCTAGTTTAGGCAAAGTCTTATTAAACTGGTCTGTTATTGACATGTATTCAGCTAAAGGCTTTAAAGTCGTTTATTCAACTTCTCCAAATCCGGTTTACCCTGGCAATGAATATCATTATTTGTCAGATCCAAACGTACGTTCAGATAAATGGGTAGGCTTAGCCCCTGGCACATATCATTTCCGTGTTTGTGAATATTTAGGTGGTTCATGCGGGATTTATTCCAATGATATAACTATCACAGTTCAATAGAATTAAATTAAGACACACCAAAGAAGGAGCGATTAATGAATCGCTCTTTCTTTTTTATTTTTCTTGCAATTTAATTCTGGGCCCACATAATCTTAAAAATCTCTCTTTGGTTTTCTGCTAAAACAGGGTTATGAATCTCAATGGCATAATGAGGTCGTTTATCAGTGACTAACATTATAATATAATCTCCGATTACCCAGGTAGTAGCAGTAAAAGGTGCTTTCTTTTTCAAATTTTTTATTTTTCTGCGGGCATATTTTCTTTTACCCATTATCTTTTCTATATCTGCTGGATTGGAAAGTAATTTTAATTCAATATTTTTAGGTGCATTTGTCCAATACCAATCAATCCATTGCGAATAATATTCCACAAAACTAGGATCCTGAAAACCAAGCCAATCAGACTTTGTTTTTGTTAAACTTTCATTCCATAAAGGAGTTTGTTTATATATAAAATTCTCTAAATCTTCTTCAGGAATAAAACGCACTTTTGGCACAGAGTAGCGCACTTCACCTGCTACTTTTTTTAATTCTTTGATTGCATTATCAATCACTTTTTTTTGTTCTTCCAGTTCTTTTTCCTGTTTTTTAATAATATTATCCAGATCTTCAGGTGGTAAAGCCACTAAATAAGTAGTTGGGCCTGACAAATCTTCGCTAATTACGCCTTTTTTGATTAATTCATCAGCCACTGAATACACCGTAGTCCGGTTAATACTAGTATATTTAGCTAAATCTGTATGGGTAATTTTACCATTTTTTAAAACTCCAAGGTAAATATCAACCTCTTTATTAGAAAAATTTAATTTTTTTAATGAATCCCCAATCATAATTGTACATTGTTAATTTTAAATTGTTCATTATATTATCATTATATCATCTTGTTGAAAAAATGTCAACACCTATATTTAAAGTTGTTGAAAACATGTCAACATATTAAATTTTACTAAAATTAGTAAAATAAAACTAAATATACAAGATAACTGTTTGATATGTATTGACAAATTGTTCAAAATATGCTATAATATAATTAACAAGATAAAAAAGATCTTGTTAAGAACTTTAAAACAAACTACTAACTGATTATGGCCCAGCCTTGCATCGGTGCAAGGTGGTTGGGAGCTACACTGATCAGTTGATAGTTAAAAAGATTTACAAGGGAGCGTAAAATGAAAAAAGTAGATATTTTTAAAACGGTTTTTGAGGCAAGCACCAGAAAATACGGAGAGGAAGTAACCTGCCTCTGCTGGCTGAAAATTACAGACGGCGAGTTGCACTTCCTTTTTGGGGAGCTCCTCACTGAAGATGAAAATCTTTTCCTGAGGAAGCAGGTGAAGTGGGAAGACATGCCGAAAAAGGGCGACCACATTTGGCACGGCATTTCAACGTCTATGGCCGAGGACTTGCCGTGTGTCGACTTAAAAAAAGTCCTTTCGATTGTAGAAACTTTTGGGGAGGTCGAAAGCCCAGAGGAGCTACTAATTAAAGCTAGTCGGCTTTAATTGCACTGTAAAGGCTTTGATGCTCTAGAAGCACAAAGCCTCCTTACTCAAGCTCATTACATTAAGTAGTGAGCTTGAACCGAGGAACTTTAAAACAAACTACTAACTGATTATGGCCCAGCCTTGCATAGGTGCAAGGTGGTTGGGAGCTACACTGATCAGTTGATAGTTAAAAAGCTTTACAAGGGAGCGTAAAATGAAAAAAGTAGATATTTTTAAAATCGCGTTGGCGACAGGGAAGAACGACTGTGCTTGTGAAATCGACATAACAGTCAGCCGTTCCCAATTCCTCTTTTGTGAAGTATTAACGGAAGAGGAGCAAAAGATCATAGCCGAAAAGTTCGGCTTTGTTCCAAAAAAAATGGCATGTAGAAAAAAACACACATGGGATGAGACATTTGACTGTGGATTTCCCTTGCAAAAAGTCTTGGATCTAGTAGAAACTTTTGGGGAGGTCGAAAGCCCAGAGGAGCTATTGGTAAAAGCCATGGAGTACAAGTAAGGCTTTTATGTTCACAAGCCCTTTGATCAGAAGATCAAGGGGCTTTCTAATTGATAGCACGATTAAAGCCCTGTTACAGTTCCGTAAAAATTCAATTTACATATTCACTAAGAAGGAGCGATTAATGAATCGCTCCTTCTTTTTTATTTTACACAATTGACTTAACTTGATTTTTTTATTAAAATTAATTCATAACACTTAAATTTTTAATTATTTTTTATGTCTAAAATACTTTTAAAAAATTTCTTGATTTTTTTAATCATCTTTTTGGTGATTGCTGCTTTGTTTTCCACTTATAATGCCACAACTGAAAAACCAGAAGAAATCGGACTAGAAAAATTAGTAGCTGAAATTGAACAAGATCAAGTTAAAACCATCGTGGTCAGAAATAATAAGCTGGAAATTGAATTAACAGACGGTAAACAGCAAATCACTAAAAAAGAAGCTAATGAATCTTTAACCACCCTATTAAATAATTATGATGTTGCGACTGAAAAAATTAAAAATATTAAAATAGATGTTAAAGAAGATGAAGGTTGGGCTTTTTGGGCCACTACTTTATTGCCGTTTTTAATTCCTTTTTTATTAATTGCTGTTTTTATTTATATAATGATGCGCCAAGTCCAAGGAGCCAATACAAAAGCTTTATCATTTGGCCAAAGCAAGGCACGGGAAATGCACCAAAAAGGCAAAGACAGAATCAGTTTTAAAGACGTGGCAGGCTGTAAAGAAGCTAAAGAGGAATTACTAGAAGTAGTGGACTTTTTAAAGAGCCCGGGTAAGTTTACTTCTCTGGGTGCAAAAATACCCAAAGGAGTTTTATTAATGGGTGCGCCTGGCACTGGTAAAACTTTATTGGCTAAAGCAGTGGCTGGCCAAGCCAATGTGCCATTTTTTGCTATCTCTGGTTCTGAATTTGTTGAAATGTTTGTAGGTGTTGGTGCTTCTCGGGTAAGGGATTTATTTAAACGAGCCAAAAAAGCCGCACCTTGCATTGTTTTTGTGGATGAAATTGATGCAGTGGGCAGACAACGTGGCGCTGGTTTAGGCGGTTCGCATGATGAACGCGAACAAACTTTAAACCAGATCTTAGTTGAAATGGATGGTATGGAAACTAAAACTAATGTTATTGTCATGGCTGCAACTAACCGACCTGATATATTGGATCCAGCCTTATTACGGCCAGGGCGTTTTGATCGCCGCATTGTTTTAGATATGCCTGATATAAAAGACAGAGAAGCTATTTTACAAGTTCATGCTAAAAATAAACCTTTAGACAAAAAGGTTGACTTGAAAAAAATAGCTGAAAGAACACCTGGGTTTTCTGGGGCTGATTTGGCAAATTTATTAAATGAAGCTGCAATTTTAGCTGCCCGACGAGATAAAAAACAAATTGAAATTAATGATATTTTAGAAAGTGTAGAAAGAGTTTTATTAGGTCCAGAAAGAAAAAGCCATATTTTATCAACCCGGGAGAAAAAAATTACAGCTTATCATGAAGCAGGTCATGCATTAGTCGCCCATATGTTACCTCATACAGACCCAGTACAAAAGGTGTCTATTATTTCCCGCGGACAAGCAGCTGGCTACACTTTAAAAATGCCAGAAGAAGATAAATACCTGCATCAACGTTCAGAATTTATAGATGAATTAGCTGTGTTGCTTGGTGGTTATATGGCAGAAAAAGAAACTTTTGGTGAAGTCACTACTGGAGCATCCAATGATTTACGTACTGCCACGCAATTAGCTAAAAAAATAGTAACTGAATATGGCATGGATGAAATTTTAGGACCAAGAACTTTTGGCGAAAAAGAAGAATTGTTGTTTTTAGGTAAGGAAATTCATGAGCAAAGGGACTACAGTGAAAAAACAGCAGAACTTATTGATCAACAAATTATGCGTTTAATCAGACAAGCCCAGGAAACAGCCAAAGAAATTGTTATCTCAGAAAAAAAATCATTAGAAAAAATCGTTAAAGCCTTAATTAAAAAAGAAACAATTGAAAGAGATGAGTTTGAAGCTTTATTTAAACAAAAGAAAAAATAAAATATTAATAAAAACCCATCTTTTTACTAGATGGGTTTTTAAATTGAAATAAATCATAAATTACTATATAATTTAAGTAAGCTTTTTTAAAAAAAGTGAATCCGTTTTTGTGCGGAAAAAATAAAAATCAACCCCAAAGGGGTTCCTTTGGGATAAAAAATTTATCAATTATTTGGTAAATTAAGAAAGGGGTATAAATATATGAAAATCTCATATAGTAATATTTTAGCTCAAGCATGGCAAATAACTAAAAAAAATAAAACGCTATGGTTATTTGGAGCTTTTGCTTCGTTCATTTCATTAGAAGCTGTTTATGAAGTAATTATTAGTCAGTTTAGCCAATTGCGACATTTAGACACATTCCATGCAAAGCTGCTAGCCTTGTATCAAAATCAATCAGAGATTTTTAATCTCCATATGTATTTTTGGGGCTTATTTGCTAATGATCTTTTTGCTTATGCTTTTTTTATTTTATTAATTATAATTGCTTTTTTATTTGTTTGGCTGGTCTTTACTTCACAAATCTTTATTATTAAAAACGCTGCCAGAATCTATAAGGGGAAAAAACTTGATACTAATACAGCCTTAGAGCAAAGCTTTAACCATTTCTGGCCTGTCTTAGGCATTAATATTTTGTCAAAACTAATAATCTATGCTGGTTTTATTGCCTTAAGCTTGCCATTATTATACGCTCTATTAACTCAAAATCAATCAACTGTATTATCTACTAATATTTTCTTTTTTATTGCTTTTACAGTTTTTGCAGTAATTATTTCCTTTATTACTGCTTATGCTACAAATTTTGTTGTTTTAAAAGATTTGCATATTTTTGAATCATATAAACAAGCCTGGTATTTATTTTCCCGTAACATCTCAATTAGTTTAGAAATCGCTTTTATTCTGTTTTTCATGAAGATCTTAAGTTTGATTTTAATCTTGTGCTTTGTTGCTTTGTTTTTTATCCCAGCAGCTGCTTTATTTATGCTATCTCTTAGTGCTGCTAATCTTTTAGGACTTGTTGCCTCATTAACTTTAATAATCCTTTCTTTCACTGTCATTTCTTTAATAATTAATTCTATTTTTACAACCTTTTATTTATCTAGCTGGACAATTACTTTTACTAAATTAACAGAGGAAAATTTGTTTTCTAAAGTAGTCCATTTTTTAAAGACTTTACCTGACAGTATTAAATATGAAAAGATGGGTATTGAGAAAAAGCAAGTAGTTAAACAAGCTAAAAAATTAGCCAGCCAAACAGAAAAACAAGCAAAAACTTTAAACCGAATTTTAGAAAATCAATATTCATTCTTAGCGCCCAAAGCTAAAGCTCAAGGCAAACAATTATTACAAAAATTAGTAAAAGAGTACTCCAGATTAAAACCAATAATTGCCAAAGAAGCTAAAAAAGAATATACAAAATTAAAACCGATTGTTAAAAAGAAAGTTGAAAAAGAAATAAAAAGATTAAGGACCAAAAAGCAACCCAAGACAAAAGCCAAGACTAAAACAAAAAAACAAGCCAAAAAGAAAATAGTTAAAAAGTCGGTGCCAAAAACAGTTAAAAAATCTAAAAAAACTGCGCCAAAAACTAAAAAGAAAACCACGACTAGAGCCAGAAAAAGATAAATTATATTTTGATAAATTTCAAATAAACAATCTTGCTAATTAAATTGCCATGTCTGATGATGACAATCAAATAAAAGGCATAGATGATCTAATTTCAGAAAGTAAAGGAGACCAACAAGCTGATGAGAAAGATAAGCCTGTTCTGGCTGAAGAAAAAGTAACTGAAAAATTCGAAGAAAAAATGAAAGAGATTAGAATCAAAGAATTAGAAGCTGTTGCTGAAAAACAAGCAGCTTCTTTGGGTATTCCTTATATTAATTTAATTGGTTTTCCTATTAATGGCGAAGCTCTAAATAGCATTCATAAAGAAATTGCTGAAGAAGAAAAAGTGGTTTGTTTTTATAAAACAGATCAAGAAGTGAAAATCGGTTCTCCTAATCCCCAAAATCCAAATTTACAAGGCATACTTGATACATTAAAAGAAGATACAGTCGGCGGTAAAGGAGAAATTTATTTGGTTTCACAACATAGTTACGAAGAAACTTATAAACTTTATGAAAAATTCCCTGTACCCAGAGAATTTATTGGTGGTATTAAAATTACAGAAGAAGAACTTTTAAAAATCCAAAAAGAAATCCCTAACTTTGGACTTTTAAATGCTAAACTTAATAAAGAAAAAAATATTACTAATGTTTTTAAAATGATTTTAGCTGGCGCAATGAAGTCAAATGCTTCTGATATTCATATTGAAGCAGAGGAAAAGAAAGTAACCTTAAGATACAGAATTGATGGTATGCTACATATTGCTGCTACCATGCCTAAAAAGCTATGGCATAAATTAGATTCCCGTATAAAAAGTATTTCTGGCTTAAAAATTAATGTTACAAGTAAACCGCAGGATGGTCGTATTACTGTTTTTCTTAAAGGTGGTGAAGATAAATTAGAAATCCGTGTTTCTACTTTGCCGACTTCATATGGTGAAAGTATTGTAATGCGTTTATTAAAATCAACTGTAACTAGTTTGGGTTTTGAAGACTTAGGTGTCAGAGGTAAAGCTAAAGAAGACTTAGACAGACAAGTTGCCCGACCAATAGGTATGATAATTACTACTGGGCCGACTGGATCAGGTAAAACAACCTCATTATATGCTATTTTAAATAAATTAAATGATCCTGATACAAAAATTATTACCTTAGAAGACCCAATTGAATTTAAACTTGAAGGTATTTCCCAAAGTCAAATTGATCATTCGCAAGGCTACTCATTTGCTGATGGTTTACGCTCTATCTTACGTCAGGATCCTGATATTATCATGGTTGGTGAGTTACGTGATTTAGAAACTGCTGAAGTAGCTGTCCAAGCTGCTTTAACAGGTCATAAAGTAGTATCTACATTACATACCAATGACGCAGCCGGAGCTATTCCTCGTTTTATTTCTATGGGTGTAAAACCCTTTTTGCTAGCGCCGGCTTTAAATGCTGTAATTGGTCAGCGTTTATGCAGAAGAATTCATGATAAATGTAAAGAAGAAGTAAAGCTAGACGCTAAAGAAATTGCTAAAGTTAAAGAGGTGTTAGGAAATTTACCAGAAAATTCAGGATATAAAATTGACATGGATAACTTAAAATTTTATAGAGGGAAAGGTTGTGATGAATGTAATCATATTGGTTTAAAAGGTAGGATTGGTATTTATGAAATTTTTCCAGTAGAATCTGAAATTGAAAAAAAGATTTTAGCAGGTAATACATCTGAATATGAAATTGCCCAAATTGCCCATGACTTAGGTATGATTACTATGGTGCAAGACGGTTTATTAAAAGCCCTTGACGGTATGACTACTGTTGAAGAGGTGTTTAGGGTAACAGAATAAAAAAATCAGCCTCTTAAAAACCCCATTGTCATTCTGAACAAAGTGAAGAATCTATGAATTTATATAGTTGTAGATCCTTCGTTTCACTCTAGGATGACAATGGGGTGGAGTGCTGATTTTTTATTTGTAGGTAATTATCCTTTGCTCATTATTTATTTCAAATTTTAACCATTTTACTTTATTAAACTTTTTCAAATATTTACTAATCTTATCAGCCCATTCTATGACAATGATTGTATCGGTTTTATTTAAATACTCTTCAATTCCTAAATAAAATAATTCTTGTGGATCATCCAGACGATAACAATCAACATGAACAAATTGGCTAATTGCTGCTGGCGAATGGCTAATAGGATAAACTTTCAATAAAACAAAGGTTGGGCTAGTAACCTGTTTTTTATAACCTAATTCCTTGGCTAAGTATTGTGTAAAAGTTGTTTTGCCTGCACCTAATTCACCTTGTAAGGCAATTATTTCACCGCCTTTAAGCTGACTGGCGAATTTAGTCGCCAATTTCTGAGTATCTTTTTCAGTTTTACAAATAATTTTTTTCATAATTCTAAATTAGGATCAACTTTAATTTTTTTCCAGCCATTATTAAATTTATAAGGTTTTGCTTGATATTCAAAATTAGCGGCTACTGCTACCATTAAAGCATTATCTGTTGTCAAACTCAAATCAGGCTGATAAAAATCTACATCATTTAATTCTGCGACAGCAGTTTTTAATTGCTCACGTAATTCTTTATTTGCTGAAACCCCTCCACCTAATAATACGCTTTTAACTTTAAATTTTTTAGCAGCACTAATTGTTTTATCAATTAATACATCTACACAAGCTTGCTGGAATGAAGCTGCCATATTAGCTATTGTTTTTTTATCCTTAAATTTAATTTTTTCAAGTTCATATCTAACTGCTGTTTTTAAACCTGAAAAAGAAAAATCATAATCAGCAGAATTTATCATCGGACGAGGTAAATCATAAGCTTTCGCATTAGCATTTATTGCTCTCTCACTTATAATTGGCCCGCCTGGATAGCCTAAATCTAGTAATTTAGCAACTTTATCAAAAGCTTCACCAACGGCATCATCTCTAGTTTGACCAATAACCTTAAATTTCAACATATCCTTTAACAAAACTAAAGAGGTATGACCGCCTGATACAACTAAACATAAAGCAGGAAATTTAATTTTTGCTAATTTGTTAGTACCTGTTTCTAAGCAATTGGCTAAAATATGAGCCTTGATATGATTAACAGGGACTAATGGCTTACCCCAAACATAAGCTAAAGTTTTTGCTGTTTCTAAACCAACGATTAAAGAAGTAATTAAACCTGGCCCGTGTACTACGCCTATAATATCAATATCTTTTTTTTGAATCTTAGCTTTATCTAGTAAGGGTAAAATATTTTCTAAATGCTTACGCGCAGCTACTTCAGGCACAACACCCCCATATTTTTTATGAATATGTATCTGCGAAGACACAAAATTAGCCAAAACTTTATAATTTTGACCTTTTATTTCTAAAACAGCTACAGCTGTCTCGTCACATGATGTTTCAATAGCTAATATTTTCATATTTATAGTTTATCTAAAATTTTTAAATTTCGCAAAGATTCTATAACTTCAATTTTCTTTGACTATTGCTAATATTTTTGATAATTTTACTATATAAGATAAATATATTATTAATAATTAAAAATCAAAAATATGGGAGATTTTAAAGAAAGCGGTCAGCCACCGCAACAAGAGCAAAAAAAACCAAAACAACATGTTTGGGAGAGAGATGAACTAGAAGCTGTACTATTAGATATAGGGGGTAGTATTTCTATTATAAAAGACGGGAAACTGGCCCAACTTGAACCAGACATTAATGATCCAGAAAAAGTTGTAGCCCACTTTGATGGGGGTGGAGGAAAAACCATAACTTTAGAACAAGCTCTTGAATTAGTTAATACCACTGATCCGCAAGAATTAAAAGCTTTAGAAGATAAAAAATATGAGGATATGGAAAGTGATCCTAAGGATCCCGATGTAGTCAATAATGGTTATTGCTGGCAAAAAAAAGGTGATAATTGTTTTGAATTTGGCACTTGTGCTGGTTGTGGTAAATTTTGGGGAGCTTCAGCAAAGCAAATTGAGTGTACCTGTGGTAACTCTGTTTCACTGACATAAGAAACTGTATTCATAATATTAAATAAAAAACCGCTTGAGATTTTTAATATCTTAAGCGGTATTTTTAAATCATAATTATCTTTTCTTTACTTCAAACCAACCACCATCTACACTATTGCCATTTGCGATAATGATTAGTTTCTTGCGTCCTCTTCTGAGTGTTATTTCCTCTCTGACATCACAATCCTTGTATTCCACTTTATCAGCATCCATAAATTCACCAATCATTTTTAATAACTTTTCTTTTGCTCTGGGATCTCCTGGTACTTTACTTTTATATATTATTTCCATTGGATGACCTCTCTATTAAGCTTTACTCATTCATTAATTCAATCATCCGCTCAACTGCTTGATCATTGAATAAAGCTGTCATTTGTCGCAGACTATTAATAATACCTTCTTTAGCATTTTCTGGAATAATCATACGGCAAAGTGCTGCAGTAAGTCCATGAACATAGCCTTTGATCATTGGATTTTGGCCACCCTGACTTACAGAATCATTACTTTCTTGCAATAAGTCAAGAATTACTTCATGTGCTGGTTTTTTTGGATCTGCCATTTTACCCTCCTTAATTAGTTTTTAATGAATATGTAAAATTATCATAATACAAACATAATGTCAATACAACCTTGACATTAAGCTTAAATTACTTTATAATATTTACATATTCGCAATCCGCACTGTAATTCTGATACACTTTGTCATTTCGAGCGTAGTCGAGAAATCCCTAAATTTGTTTAGGGATACCTCCGCTTCGGTCGGTATGACAATTGAATTCAAGATGACAGAGCTGATTTTATGCCGCCATCGTCTAGTGGTTAGCCTGCCTGCCGGCAGGCAGGGACTCCAGCTTTTCTACCTTAATAATTTAATATGTTTTATTTATATATTTTACAAAGTCAAAAAGATAAAGGCTTCTATATTGGTATTTCTACTGATCCCCAAAAAAGACTATCTGAGCATAATAAGGGAAAGACGAAGTCGACTAAACCAAGAATACCATTTATTATTATTTACCAGAAAGAATTTAAGAAAAGGATAGATCCGAGAAAAAGAGAAATTGAATTAAAAAATAATTATCAAAAAAGAAAGGAACTTCTGACTAAACTTGGCTTTTTATAAAATAATATATATCTTGCCGCCATCGTCTAGTGGTTAGGACTCCAGGTTTTCATCCTGGCAACAGGGGTTCGATTCCCCTTGGCGGTGCAATTAAAAAACCCTGCAATATTTTTGCAGAGTTTTTTAGTTGCCTAAAAATAAAAATTACAGTTTTCTTATTGTTAAAATTACACTATTTATCCACAAGACAAATTATGCTAATAATAGAGAAAAAAACTTATTTAGCATATTAAAACACTTGACAAAAAAAATAGGGCATGCTACATTGTGTATATAAGACACTAATTGATTTATACCCCAATAATCAAATTCCAAATAACAAAATATATGGAAAAGAAAAGTCACCCATCAAAACAAAATATAAAACTAGCAATTGATAATTGTATTTTTACTGTCAAAGAAGATGAATTGTACATTTTATTAATCCAAATGAAAAAACAACCTTATGCTGGCATGTGGGCTTTACCTGGCGGGTTAGTTAAAGAAAATGAAAATCTTGATAAAGCTGCTATGAGAATTTTAAAAGAAGAAACCAATGTTACTGACATATATTTAGAACAATTATATACTTTTGGTGAAGTTAACAGAGATCCAAGAGGCAGGGTTGTTTCAGTCGCTTACTTTGCTTTAATCCCTGACACAAATATTAAATTAAAGACATTACCAAAATACGCTGATGTTAAATGGCACAAATTTTCAAGCCTGCCCAAACTAGCCTATGATCATAATGAAATAGCCCAGTATGCCAAACAAAGATTAGAATGGAAAATTGAATATACTAATGTTGTCTGGTCTTTATTGCCTACTAAATTTACCTTAAGCCAATTACAAAAAGTATACGAAGCAATTTTAGGCCAAGAACTAGATAAAAGAAACTTTCGTAAAAAGATCTTTAAATTAAATATTATCCAAGCTACAGGGGAAAAAACAATTTTTGGCGCCCATCGACCAGCTATGTTATATAAATTCAAAAGTATAAAACCACAAATTGTAAAAATCCTTTAAAACCCTTATTATTTTTTGCCTTAGCTAAGTGTAATATATACACATATATATTTTTACCTTTAGTAAGTGTAATATATACATTAATAATTAATCTAACAAACCTATGTCAATCATCTCAATCTAAAAATCTATGCATATAGACAAAACCCAACCATACGGGTGGTTCAAACTCACTTGAACCACCCAAAATAGGGGGAAGCAAAGATAATACTCAGATAAAGGCAGAAAAATTATTTTCCATCTTTACCTGGGTACAATCCCAGAAAGTACATTGAAAAAGGTTTGTTCTGGTGAAAGCTTGAACAAACGAAAGGAGGAAAAAATGCAAATCAAAAAGTATGCGGAATTAGTTAAAACAGGTCAACCAACAACCGAACCAGTAACAAATATTTGTGGCCGTATTATTCGCGGTAAAAAGCCGGAAGATTTTACTACGCTAACTGATGATCCTGACAGAAAAATTGTAATGCTGGTAGATCCTGACGGGCTTGCCAGTCTCTTGGGTAAAAATGGTTATGAAATGCTTATCCAGATCGGTTATGAGCCGGATTATCTGAAACACAAAGTTAAAGAAGGCAATCAGTTCAAACTGGTAGTCTTCCCTGAAGGTGGTGCAGCTCAGCTGGCCACCTGGGATAATGTTTTTGCCATGGTTGAACAAGTTTACCCAGACCTAAAGTTCCCTGCTCAGATCAAAGCTGACTTTAAAGCCCTGCCCTTTGCAGAGATTGAAAAACAAGCCAGTTTCAAATTCCTGGACGTAGAAAAAGCAGGCAAAAACGATTCCCGCTTTATGACTTATCAGCGTTTTGTCCAATCTGCTCAAACGCTGGCAGACTATCGCGCTTTTCTTTACTTCACGATCCATTTACGTGAACAATATAGTGGCGATGGCTGGACCTATGATGCCCAGGGTAACCGCGGTGTCAAAGAATATATTATTCCTAATCTGCCCATTGCAGACTTGGGACCAAGTGAAATGATTGATCTGGATATCCAGATCCCAGAAGAAAACCAGAATCTAACAAAACCCGCCTTCGCTAAAGCTACGGCGGGCAAAGGAAGGAGAAAGAACATGAAAAACTTACAAATTCACTTACTGGTAATTGACCCGCAAAACGATTTCATGGACATTGATGGTGCAGCACTGCCGGTTGCCGGCGCCCAAGACGACATGGTCAGACTAGCTGCCCTGATTGACCGGGTCGGTCCAAAACTGGCTGATATCCATGTCACCATGGATAGCCACAGACTACTGGACATTGCCCATCCTGCCTGGTGGGTTGACCAGAACGGCAACAACCCTGCGCCTTTTACCATTATCTCGGCTGATGATGTGGCCAACCGCATCTGGGTTCCGCGCAACCCTGGTTTTTACCAACGTTGTCTGGAATACGTTAAAGAACTGGATCGCAAAGGTAATTACCTGCTTTGCATCTGGCCGCCCCACTGTTTGATCGGCACCTGGGGACACAATGTTATGCCAGTGCTCAACGAGGCCCTGCAGCGCTGGTCGCAGAATGAATTTGCCATGGTCGACTACGTGACCAAGGGCTCCAATCCCTGGACCGAACACTATGGTGGCATGGAAGCCGAGGTACCTGACCCAGAAGATCCCAGCACTCAGCTCAATGCTGATTTTCTTAACATGCTGGCCGAAGCAGACATTGTGGCCATTGCCGGTGAAGCCCTGAGCCATTGCGTCAAGGCGACTGTTACTCAGATCGCTGACAACATCGGTGATGAACACATCAAAAAATTCCAGATTCTGACTGACTGCGCCAGCCCTGTGGCCGCTGTACCTGGCGGACCTGATTTCCCGGCGATTGCCCAGCAATGGCTCAAAGAAATGGAACAAAGGGGCATGACCCTGACCACGGCTGCTGAATTTTTAAAGTAAAACTTTAAAAATCAGCCCTAACACTCTGGAAAGGAGGTCTAATTATGCCACGTTTAATGGATGATAAAATGGGTGAAGCTAAAATTCCTGGTATGCAGGGATTTAACTTCTCGGCAATTCGCACTGAACATCTTGGCGCCACTGAATACACCCTGGTAACAATTGCAGTTGACTTGACTGGCTCTGTCTACGGCTTTAAAAATGAGCTGCTTGAGTCTTTAAAGACTGCGGTCAAGGCCTGCAAAAAGTCGCCACGTTCTGACAACTTGCTCATGCGCGTGATTGTTTTCTCCACCCGTTACCCTAACGGCGTTGAAGAACTCCATGGTTTCAAACCTTTGGCAGAAATTGATCCGGATAACGATTACCTGCCCTTTGATCCTGGCGGAGGCACGCCACTCTTTGATGCCTGCTATTCGGGTATCGGGGCAATCAATGTCTATGCCAAACAGCTGGCTAATGATGACTTTTTGGCCAATGGTATTGTCTTTATCATCACTGATGGTTGTGACAATGCATCGCAGGCCACGCCCAACATGATCAAAAAGCAGATTAACCAAGCTGTGAAAGGCGAAGACATTGAATCCCTGCTCACTATCATCATTGGCATCAATGTTGCTGACTGCTCCCAGGAACTGGACGATTTCCGCCAGCAAGCGGGCATTGACCAGTACATTGATGCTGGCCAAGCCACCAAAGGCAAACTGGCTAAAATGGCAGACTTTGTCTCGCAATCGGTGTCCAGCCAGTCCCAGGCTCTGGGTACTGGCGGTCCGAGCAAAGACATTTCTGCTACGATCTAACCCTAAGGGGGATGACAGGTTCCTCTGTCATCCCCCTTTTTCATTAAGAAAGAGAGGTGAGATTGATGATCCAATTACAAACTGATCACTATTTCCATATTGGCAAAGCGCATTTAACTGGTGGTAAACCTTGTCAGGATTATGCAATCTCACAGGTTTATAACCAAGCTGCCTTTGCCATTGTCAATGATGGTTGTTCTTCTGGCGGACAAACTGACATTGGTGCAAGAATACTGGCTTTAACCACTATTAATGCCTTAAAACAATATTGGCAAATCAATGGTTTGACCCAGACCAACCAAGCTATCCCCGAAATTACCCTTAACCAAAAAATCAAACTGGCTTCAGCCCAACAACTTCTTGGTTTGCAACCTAATGATATGCTGGCAACTTGCCTTTATGCTTTTATGACAGCCCAAGGTGGTTTTGTGCATATTCTGGGTGATGGAGTGCTGGCCCTAAAATTTACGGACCAATCAATCCAAATGTATTGTTATGAATGGCTGGATAACAGGCCATTTTACCCAGCGTATGCGAATGGGCAGTTAAATAACTTTATTACTAGTCATGGCAGTGATTTACAGGCACTGAGAATGACTGAAGAAGTCTGGCAATATACGGCGGCACAAGAACTCAAGCCCTTTACTACTAACCAATACTCGTTAAGCCAAGGACTAAAAGGCATTACCATAGATATTGCCAAACCGCATTTCTTAATTGCCCCTGAATTAGAATATATTGCCCTTTTTTCAGACGGAGTAACGCAAATTAATAATGTTAACTGGCAAGAAGCAGTAGTAGAGTTTTTGCAGTTTAAAAATACTAAAGGCGAATTTGCTAAAAGGCGCATGATTCGAGGGATTCATAATATGCAAAAAGAAGACAAAGGTCCTTTGGATGATATTGCCTATGCGGTTATTCGCCTAATCCAAACCCAAGAGGAGGTGATAGCCAATGACAGCTAAACGTGGCAACCTAAATGTTGTCTTAGCCAATCGTGGGCCAATTACTTTACGACCCAGTGACCATGTTGCCACAGGTGGCGAAGGCTCGGTTTACCGAGCTAAAAACACTATGATCAAATTGTATACTGATCCACAGAAAATGAGACGGGATAATATGGCTGAAAAAATTAAACTTTTGACTGCCATCAATCATCCCTTTATTGTTTCTCCCACTGGCTTGGTTACTAATACTTCTGGTGCCCCTGTTGGCTATTACATGCCTTATGCCAAAGGCGAACCCTTGCCCAGAGTTTTTACTAATGACTGGCGCAAACGAGAAAATTTTCAAGACCAGCATGCTTCGACTCTGGTTGACAATATGAGACAAACAGTTAATTTTGCTCATCAGCATGGCGCTATCATGGTTGATGCCAATGAAATGAACTGGTTAGTCTCTTTACTAAAAAGAGATAAACCAGAACCGCGCATAATTGATGTTGATTCCTGGCAAATCGGCAAATTTCCTGGCAAAGTCATTATGCTTTCAATACGCGACTGGTTTAATCAGGGATTTTCAGAACAAACTGATTGGTTTGCCTGGGGTATTGTCACTTTCCAAATTTATACTGGCATCCATCCTTACAAAGGAAAGCTGGCGGGCTATAAACCCAATGACTTGGAAAAACGAATGAAAGACAAAGCTTCAGTATTTTTGCCTGATGTCAGACTTAACCAGGCAGTCAGAGATTTTTCTGTCATTCCTGGCCCTTTACTGGACTGGTATGTCGCCACATTTCAAAATGGTGAACGGACAAAACCGCCTTCACCCTTTGATACTGGCGCTGCCAAATCCAAAGTTGCCAGAGTCTTACACGCCATTACTACAGCGACTGGCATGCTGATTTATGAAAAACTTTTAGCACCGGCAAATGATCCAGCTGTTGCGATTTTCCCAGGCGGAGTAGTTTTACTTAATTCTGGCAGACTAATTAACTTGGCTAAACAACGCCAGATAGCAACTGCCCAAAACCGTGATTGCGAAATCGTTATGGTAGAAAATGGCTGGCTCAAAGCTGAAATAATTGACCAGCAACTTGAATTCACCTTTATTAACAATGTCAGTCTTAAGCAGGAAGTCCTAAAACTTGACCTGGCAGGTCGCCAAATCTTCAGGGCTGACAATCGTTTGTTTGTTGTCACTGACAAAGGCTTAACTGAAATCAACTTAAAATTTCTTGGCAAGCCCTTGCTGTCGGTCGGTAAAACCTGGGGAATTATGACTAATTCCACTCGCTGGTTTGACGGACTTGGCATTCAAGACATTATGGGCGCAACCTACGTGGTCGTTCCCTTTAATGAAACAGCTTGTGCAGAAATCAGGGTGCCCGAACTAGATGGCTTAAAACCCATTTCAGCCAAAGCCGGATCGCGCTTCATAGTCGTTATTGGTCTGGACAAACAAGGTAATTATCAGAAAATCGAGCTAACTTTAGCCAAGGACTACAAGACTTATAAAATTTGGCAAGAAATTACTGATAGTCCTGATCTCAACCTGACTATTTTGCCAAAAGGTGTTTGCGCTACTATCCCGCAAGACGGAGAGTTACGCATCTTTGTACCTTCCAGCAGCACTGAAAACAAGGTCAATGATAAAAATATCAGCACTGATATGATTCTCAGTAATTGGGAAAACAAAGTCATTTACCTGCATAAAGGTGAAGTCTGGAAAGTGCGCATGAAGTAAATAATTGGGCGGTTCAGTACCATTTGGTACTGAACCGCCCATTCTAATTTTTACCTTGACAAAACACATAAAATAGTGTAAGGTCAAAGATTAAAAATTATTCTAAAATTAGAAAAATTTTACTAAAAATTTAGTAACATTTTTCTTGCTTTAACTAAACGTTGAAGCAAAGTTCTTTATAAGATAATTAACCGAGGAGGTCATCATATGAAAAATCAAATCGCAGTAGGAGGATCAGCAGCTAATCCGCCCCATTTAGGGCATTTGGCTTTGGTTAACGCTCTTCTAAAATCTAACAGATTTGCCAAAGTTATGTGGATCCCTTCAGGATATAGGCCTGATAAAGCAGGCTTTGTTGATCCGGCTCACCGAGTAATAATGACAAGACTGACCTTTAATGAACTGCAACAAAAAGACAGGCGTTTGTTAGTTAATTTAAGTGATGTTTATGGTGAAAACATGCCCACCATTAAATGGCTGGAAATTTTAACTGCGCAAAACCCTAAAGCAGAAATAGTCTGGTATACGGGCATTGATTCTGTTATTCCTTTAAACAGATACAATGGCAAATGCGAGATAGAAGCTCGCTGGCAACAAGGGGAAAGGCTAATTAAAGATTATAAATTTTTAATTATTCCCCGTGCAAGTTTTCCTCATCCTGGTCAAATTAAAATTCCTTTAGAGAATTTTGAGATCCTGGATGTAGAACTACCTAATATTGCCAGCACTACTATCAGAAATCTGATTGCTAATGGAGATAAGTCTTACGAAAAATTAGTCACAGCTGATGTGGCTGAATATATTGTAGAAAAAAATTTATACCAAAAATAAGGAGGAAAAAACATGACTGAAAAAATTAAAATTGTTAAAGGTGAAGGCAATGCCCTAATTGTCATTGACGGGCAAAATGATTTTACAGATCCCAAAGGAACGCTTTATGTAGCAGGCGTTGAAGGTGAGTCTGTTACTGAAAAAATTATAAGTAACATCCGTGTGCTCAAAATGCATCCTTTTGATCATCTGGCAACTACTGAGGATAAACACCCAGTGCAGCATGTTGAACATGAGATTTTTGGTCCTCATTGTGTGCAAGATACCTGGGGTCAAAATTATCATCCCCACCTTCTAGAAACTTACAAGCTATCTGATGAAAGGCTAGTAAAAGGATTAGATCCCAATATCTTCTCCTATTCGATATGTACCAGTCCCCAATTTGCTGCGCATATTGCCACGCTAAGAAAGAAAGGCATTAAAAAAGTCTTTGTTGTTGGCTGGGCTTTCACTCACTGTGTGGGTGAATCAGCCATTGCTTACGCAGCACAAGGCTTTGAAACATATGTGGTGCGGGATGCTACTGCCAGTGTTGCCCCGCCGTATGGTGATCCTGAAGCAATGACCCAAAAGTTAAAACTTTATGGCGTTAAACTCGTTAATTATCAGGACATTGAATAAATGTCAGGGGTCGCCGAAGCTTAAAGAGCGAAGGCGACCCCTTAGAAACTTTTATCGATCCTGAGCATAGCAAAGGATGGCTAAAGATTTCTTATCTTAATCTCTGATTAAGGTATAAAAAGTACATTAAATCAAAATACTTTTCAAAGGGAGGGAGAAAATGAACGAGCAAAAAAAATTTTTTACTTATGGGCTTGAAACCCTCGATGATACAGGTCATATTAAAGATCATTTTTATATCTGTAATTATTTTGAAAAATATGCGATCAGAGTTGATTCACCTGAACAGGCAGACTATATTTTAGTCACTGGTGGTGATGGTAAAATGCTGGAAGCAATTGGCAAATTCTGGCAATTTGGAAAACCATTTTTTGGCCTTAATTACGGCCATATTGGTTTTTTGCTTAATGAACCAAATAAGCCGACTAACGCCATAAGTGAACTATGCAGAGATAAAGTTACAATTATAGAATCAAAACTACTAGAAATTTGGCTAAGGAAAAAGAATCTAGACATTATTGCCCAACATCATGCCTTCAATGACTTTGTTATTGAACGGACCCAGCCTCAGTCAGCTAAAATCAATGTAACCATTGATGAGGACGAGTATTTTTCGCCCTTAACCTGTGACGGGATAATTGTTTCTACCGCAGCTGGTTCTACTGGCTATAATGGTTCAGCTGGCGGAGTCATTGTACCAATTAATACTAACAGTCTAGTATTAACTGGTATTTCTCCGGCTGTTTTTGAAAACTGGCGTTCCAGTCAATTATCAGAGACCAGCCAGATTGTCTTAACTCCGGTCGAACGAGCCAAAAGACCTGTCCGCTTTATTGCGGATGGCAATCAGCTTGAAGATTGCCATAATGTACTGATCAAAGTTTCTGAGCAGCATACAGTACGTTTGGCTTTTCTCAATTCTCAGGCTTTTCAAAAAAAGGTACTGCGTTTGCAGTTTAACCGCTAATCTTAACCAAGGAGGAGAAAATGAGTTCAGCATATATTGATAAGGAATTTCGTTGCGAAAAAGGTTTAGCCTTTTTTTACCAAATCTTTCAGGAATTGCTCCAACTCCCACTGTATTTATGGAAACGCTACTGCAATTTTGAAGGCAAACTGATCACAAAAGAACGGTCCCCAGGCGATTGGATTACCGGAGTCTGGTATTGTTCGTCTGTGCTGATTGAAAAAGATGATGGGCAGCGCATCTGGTACCCCTGCTGGTTTTATCCTACTGATAAAATTGAAGTTGGGACTTATATCCAGAGACGTTTTGGCACTATCTACAAATTTGTTAACGGCCGAAAAATTATGGTGCCTAAAATCTACTAGAAAGGAGATCATACTATGCCAATTATTCAATCATTACTTGATTTAGATTTTTATAAACTGACTATGGGACAACTAGTTTTTAAAAAGTTTCCTAAAGTTCAGGTCAAATATGCTTTTAAAAATCGCACAGACAGTGTTAAGCTGGCGCAAATTATTCCCCTTGAACTTTTGAGCATGGAACTTGAACATGCCAGGACTTTACGCCTAAACAATTCTGAACTTCATTACTTGCGGGGCACTAATGAGTACCAAGATAGAATGTTCAGCGAAGAATACTTGCAATTCCTTAAAGACCTGCAGCTCCCGCCTTACCGACTTGGGACTGATGGGGTGACTGGCCAGATTAACCTACTGATTGAAGGTGACTGGGCTACTACCATTTACTGGGAAACAATTGCTTTGGCAATTATTAATGAGCTTTATTTTTTAACCCAAATACAAAGCATGTCTGACTTTGAGAGAGATGTGCTCTTTGCTCAAGGCAAGATTCGTTTAGCAGAAAAAATCCATCTACTTAAAGCTAAACCAGAAATAAACTTTGCAGAGTTTGGTACCAGACGCAGGTTTAGCCGTCAGTGGCAAGATTATGTTGTCAAAGTGCTGGCAGCAGAGTTACCTAAGTCGAAATTTATTGGCACTTCCAACACTTTGCTGGCCATGAAACACGGTTTATTGCCTATTGGCACGTCTGCTCATGAACTGCCCATGATTTATTCAGGCATTTTTCATGACAATGATAATGCTATCCGCCAATCCCATAACCAGGTCTTAACTGACTGGTGGCAAGAATATGACTGGGGTTTATCAGTTGCCTTAACTGATACTTTTGGCACTCAGTTCTTTTTTCAGGACATGACCAAAGAACAAGCTGAAAAGTGGAAGGGTTTGCGCCAGGATTCAGGTGACCCATTCGAGTTTGGTGAAGCAACCATCAAATTCTATGAAGGTCATGGCATTGATCCCCGTGAAAAACTGATTATTTTTAGCGATGGGCTGGATGTTTTGACGATTCTTAAACTAGCTGATCGCTTTCAGAACCGAATCAAAGTTTCTTTTGGCTGGGGAACTAATTTAACCAATGATCTTGGTCTTAAGCCTCTTTCCTTGGTTATCAAAGCAGTAGAAGCCAATGGCCATGGCACGGTTAAGCTAAGTGATAATCTGGCCAAAGCCATGGGGCATCCTGACGACGTTGCCAGGTTTAAAAAAGTCTTTGGTTATACCAATACCTTTGAAAAAAAGTGTACTTATTAAAAAATATGGGGTACCCAGCCTTTCGCGAAAGGCTGGGCCACCCCTTTTTACCCAAGTAGTTTATAAATAAACTATTTAGGTGAACTCATAACAATTAGTTGTGAGATAAAAATTGAAAACTAAATAAAAGTAAAGGAGAACAAAGATGACCCAAATTGCTCATGGACAAGGACAAATGCGCGCTCAGTCAATCTCAATCATGACTTCAACACGCACGCGTTGTAATGCTGGTTGTCGATTCTGTATTTCCAGAACTACCCCTAATGACAATGTTTCAAATGCAGAAATCCAAGAATGCCATTTAAACCGTTTAGAAATTGGTTTAAACTATGCTAAATATCTAGGAGCAACTCATGCGATTCTAACAGGCAAGGCTGACCCGACACAGGAAAACTTTACCTATTTAAAAGATGTAATCATGTTAGCCCGGGAATATCTGCCTTTGGTTGATATGCATACTAATGGGGTTTTAATACACAAAGATCCTGAAGCTTATCTTAAAGATCTAATTGATGCTGGCTTAACCATGTTAACCTTTAGTATTGCCAGTTTTGATGAAAAAATAAATCAGCAACTAATGAGAATAAGACTCCATGCCAAAGATTTAATAAAGCAGGCTGCTGAGCTTGAGTTATTGGTGCGCTGTTCTGTTGTTATGAACAAACAAGGAGTTCATGATGTTGATAGCCTAATGGAATACATCAAACAAGCTGGGAATCTTGGGGCTCATATGGTTGTGGTGCGTGAAGTCTGGGTGCCAGATAATCATGAGAAAAAAGACGAGTCAGTCTTTGGCTGGAACCAACAAAACAGAGTCGACATTGGTCCTATCCAAGAGCAGTTTATCAAAATCTCTGGTCAATCAACCAATAACCTTGGTTTAAGGCAAAGAGATCCTTTGCCTTGGGGCACACCAGTATTTGTGGTAGAAAATGTATTTGACAATTCCAATCACGGAGTTAATGTCACTTTTGCCCGTTGTGATGAAGCCACTAAAGGAACGGTTATCAAGTCTATTGTCCATAAACCTGATGGCCATGGTTATCGCAATTGGGATTCAAATGGAGACATCCTTTACTAATATCATGGGGTAAACCGCATGGTTTACCCCTTTCTACTAGAGCTACTTAAAATTTAAGTATCTCTAAGGGAAATTTGTTCTTTGTAAATTTATCTTTTGCCATAAGGAGGGAAAAATGGATAATGATGATAAGATAGTCAAAGCAGTTAGTGATTTTTTAGAAGCAATAAAACCAAAAAGAGATAAAGTAATGGCTATGTTTTTAGGTATAGCAATTGGTGATGCTTTAGGCATGCCGGTTGAAACGTTGACCGCTGAACAGATTGCTAAAAAATATGGTCGTATCACGGACTATATTCAACCTGATGAAAACACCTGGTTTACAGGCTGGCCAGCAGGACGCTGGACAGATGATACCCAATTAACAATTGCCATTGCTGAAAGTCTGATTGCCAAAGGTGTAATTGATCTGGATGATATGGCCAAACGCCAAATTCAGGCAATGCATGAATGTGATGTTGGCTGGGGAGGCAGTACTAAAAAATCTTTGCAAAGAATTGAGACTGGTGTAAATCGCCTTGAGTCAGGTAATCCTCTTGGGGCAGGCAATGGTATTCCCATGAAAGTTGCGCCATTAGCAGTTTATTATAATTTGCCTGGTACAAACTTTTATGAGGATGCTAGCATTTATCCCATTTCGGAACTGGCTTTAATGACTCATAAGTCTGACATGGCTATTATGTCTGGGATAGCTCAGGTTCTTACTTTAATGCATTGTTTGGAATTTAATCCAAACAAATGGCAATTTCTTTTTAAACCTGGTTTTGGCATACAATTATATCTTTTAGAAGCTATTGTTGAAAAGCTCTATGAAACAACTCTGCCCTTTTCCAGGTTGGACAAAGATATTGTCAGGCGGTTAGGTGCTTTACAAAAAAATACAGTGGGCTGTTATGACTGGGATAAACTTAAAAAAATGACTCCTGGACAGACTGCTGATTTTTTTGGCGGAGCAACCTGTTTTGTGTATAATTCTTTGCCTTTTACCTATGCCATGTTTTTAAAAAATCCGTGGTCAATTGAAACACTGTATGATACTGTCAATGCCGGTGGAGATACTGATACTAATGGCTCAATGGTTGGAGCATTACTTGGTGCACTTAATGGTATGCAAATATTTCCTCAGCATTTGATCGACAGTCTATGGCAAAAAGATGTTGTTATCTCTGTCGCAGAAAGATTCTGTGATAAGTTCGAACTCAATTAAAAATTCATGGGGTAAACCGCATGGCTTACCCCTTTTTACTCAAGTTACTTAAATCTAGGTAATTTAAGTAAGGAGGAATTTAACAAGATCTTTAAAAATCAATACAAGGGAGGTAAAAATGGGAAAGCTTATGTTTTATTGTCCGCAGATGGAAGATTTAGCAAAAAAAATTTTTGATGCTAGCAAATCTTCAGGTGTAAACCTTAAACTAGGCCAAATCCACTGGAAAAAATTTGCTGATGGGTTTCCTGACAACATGATTGTCAATGCTCATAAGATTAAATTAAGTGATGTTATTTTTTTAGCCTCATTTGATACACCGGCTACAATTTTTAACCAATTAAGCGTAATTTATGCTTTGCCCCGTTATTTGGCAAAATCATTAAAAGTGATTTTACCTTATTATCCAACTGGCACAATGGAAAGAGTAGAAACACAAGGTCAAATAGCTACAGCAATGACCTTGGCCAGAATGCTTTCAGCTACTCCAATGACCCAGTCTGGACCAGCGCAAATAATTATTTTTGACATTCATGCTTTGCAAGAAGAATTTTATTTTTCTGATCAGGTTTTAGTGCGCCTGGAAACTGCCATTAATCTGATTAATGCACGTTGCCCTAAAAGCCAATTTGCAGTGGCTTTTCCTGACGAAGGTGCCAGAAAAAGGTTTGCCAGGTTTTTCCCAAGTTATTATCAAATAATCTGTGACAAAATCCGGGATCAAGATGACCGCCATATTACTATCAAAAAAGGCAATCCTGATGGCAGAAAAGTAGTCTTAATTGATGATCTCATCCAGACCGGAGGAACCTTAATTGAATGTGCGAAAAAGCTAAAAGAAAAAGGTGCAGAAGTGGTTCTTGCTTATACACCACATGGTGTTTTTCCAGACAACTCCTGGATCAAATTTCTTGATAGCCCAATTAAAAAAGTTTTTATTACTGATTCAATCCCTCAACCAATGCTTAAAGAAGATAATCTACCTTCAAAAAATGCAAAAAAACAATTTGAAACACTATCATTAGCGCCGCTAATAAACAAAATTATAACCGAATAAATGGAAAGGGGGACTTCATGGATTATAAACTTACTGATGAACAATGTGAAATCGTTGTACAAAATGCCAGCCGTTTACTATATGAATATTGTCAGAAATATAATATTCATTATGTAATAACTGGTATCTCAGGCGGGCTGGATAGTGCTGTAACCATTGCCTTAGCCATGAAAGCCAGGCGCTTAGCAGCTAAACACGATTATAATCTCGTTCCAATTGGTTTGATCATGCCCTGTGAATCTGATTCTCAGGCAGAATATTTAGCCAAGAAGGTGGCTAAAAAATTCTATGTACAAACCTTAAAAGTTGATTTGACTGGAACTTTTAAATTCCTATTTACCAACCAATTTAAAATGCTTAATGCTCGGGTCTATGACCTGATTGGTGAAATGGGAAAACCTGGTGATTATTGTGATGATTTTGAACAGGCAAAAAAGATTGCCCAAGGCAACATAAAAGCTCGTTTGAGAATGATAACTGTTTATCATGTTGCCCGACTACTCAATGGCCTGGTCTTATCTACGGACAACTTGTCTGAACTATGGATGGGATTTTGGACCATTTGTGGCGATGTTGGTGACTATGGCATGATCCAAAACATGCTTAAGGGTAGTGAGTTATATGATTTAGCCCGTTACCTAGAAGTCCCCGAAGAGATCATCGCTGCTAAACCAGATGATGGATTGGGTGTGGCTAATGGCGATGAAGATCAGCTGGGTGCCAGCTATCCTGTAATCGATGAAATTATGCTTAGGCAGATTCAGAAAGGGCTTGATCCTGATGGAGAAGTAAAGCCACAAAAAGAGTATCTGGTAAACACCCCCCCAATTCAGGGGGTTGATCCTAAGACTATTACTTCTATTACAAGACGTGCCTTAAGCAATTCTTTTAAACGTAAAGGCACAATTAATCTAACTCGTGAAGAGTTAGGCCTTACTCCTCTTAAGGAAATTGATCTCAAATAAACTTAAGCCCTATACCAAATGGTGTAGGGCTTTTTATTTACCTTGACATAAGGATAATTAATTGCTAATCTTAAATATTATTTAGCATAAGGAGGTGTTGTTTTGCCTGAACAGGAAAAAAAACCCAAATATAAAATTGGTAACAAAGTAGCAGTAAAAGTCGCGCAGAAAAGAGCTTTTCAAATTGGCACAGTAATTCAGATTGGGACTACTCAGCCTGGACAATTAGGCCGAGCACCTGGCACAATATTATACCTAATCAGGGTTGAGCAATTTATTGATGAGAATCGCCAAATTACATATTTTAATAAACCACCTTTGCCAGTAACAACTGCCACAGAACAAGAAATGCAAGTAGTCAGGAAAACCACTAAAAATTAAAGCCAATCTAATCTAAGAAAACAAAGATTGGCTTTTATTGTGTATAAATTCTTGGCTCAATAATGATTATTTGCTATAATTATCAACTAATAGGGGGTTTTGCAGGAAATTTACATAAGTAAATAATATTTATACCCTTATTGACAAACGCAAAAATATATGCTATAATACTAGTATAGTTCCTGCAAGGGACTTTTTTTAATACTCACAATTAACTATGAACATGAAAGACTTAAATTGGAAGTTTTTAACTAAATTTAATAGACTAATCATAAAAAAATCATTTTATGTGTTTTTGATTTTTGTTTTGCTTTGGCAATGTTTCCCTAGAATTACTTCCTATGCTAAAACTGCAGAACAAGAATTAAAATATGTAATTGAAGTCTATCAAGAACAAAAAGAAAAACAAGCAGCCATTGAAGCCTTGGGCGAACCAAAGAGTGTTGTCACTATTCCTGTCACAGCTTATTCATCTACGGTTGACCAATGTGATTCTACTCCTTGTATTACTGCTAATGGATTTGACTTGTGTGCTAATGATACACAAAACGTAATTGCAACTAATTACTTACCTTTTGGCACTAAAGTTAGATTTCCTGACTATGATCCTGATACAATTTACACTGTCCAAGACAGAATGAATGCTCGCTATTATTACCGAGCTGACATTTGGATGAAAACCAGACAAGAAGCAAAAATATTTGGTTTACAAAATCTTAAAATGGAAATTTATTAATTCTCATAAAGATATCCACAAAAATTACCCTTTACAGGGTTATTTTTGTTTATAAAAAAAATATGCTATAATATAAGTAGCTAAGAATAAACAAAGGTAAATGAAGCTAAATTTTAAAGTCTATCAACTTAAAAAAACCTTTGAAAATAAAGGTTTTCTGGTTATCGTTTTTGCAATTTTTATTGCAATTTTTTGTTTACCGAAATTTTCTTCTTGGGCATATTATAAAATTAATACTAATAATTATTATAATCATTTACAATATACAATCAGAAACACTTTTAAACCCAAAATTGAAACAATGCACATATATGTAACTGCTTATAATAGTACTATTGGACAAACAGACAGTACCCCTTGTATAACTGCTAGCGGCTATGATCTTTGCAAGCATAATGTTGAGAATGTTGTTGCTTGTAACTTTTTGCCTTTTGGCACTAAAGTTAGGTTTCCAGAATTAGATCCAGACCAAATCTACACAGTTGTTGATAGAATGCATGAGAGATATAATAGTCGCATGGATATTTGGAAAAAATCAAAACAAGAAGCTAAAGAATTTGGTATGCAATATTTAAAAGTCGAAATATTTAAGTAAAATGAATGTGGCTTTTAGAAAAATTTTCTACTAAAAATTATTTGTCTTTAAAAATCTTATTAGTCTTTTTTATCCTTGGAATTATTATAATAGTTGAATCTTTCAACTATTATTTTTTTACAAAAAATATAATTAATATTTTATTTGACATTGCTATTAGCTTGTTTCTTTCAATTTTGGTTATTTGGTTTATGTTTTATATTATTAAAAAGAAAGAAACTCAATTGAATGAGCAAGTGAAGCAATTAACTGACGCTTATCAATATATTGGGCAAATAAACCGTAAAATAGATGCCTTATTAGAATTAGACATCTCTACTTTAGACCATTCAACTGAAATATCCATGATCAAAAGTTATGATATAATTTTTAACCAATTAATTAGTCTGGTCCAAGCCCAAGCAGGTTTTTTATACTTAAAACCTCCATTTAATTTTAAGATACGAACTAACAAAATTACTGGCAAAGGCTTTAAAAATATTTTTAACAGACTGCTTGTTTTAGAAGGGATTGACTTTAAATACAGTAAACATAATGAAAGTACTGAATTTTTTAAGGCTTTAGATATTTCTGATGATTATTTGAAAAAATATAATTTTGTCACTAAACCGGTTTACATGCACAATCAAGATATTGGCGTAATGTTATTAATATTTAATGCCAACCAGCCTTTAGAAGAAAGAGACTTTAATATGATCAGAGTATTTTCATTTTATTTGGCTTTAAATGCGACTTTTAAACCTGATTTTTCTATTTATCAAGCTTGAATATTCTTATTAAATATATTACTATAAAATTAACTTGCCCTATGGCAAGTTGTTAAGTTTTTACTCGGCCTGGTCGCCAAGTGGTAAGGCAAGGGTCTGCAAAACCCTTATCGCGGGTTCGATTCCCGCCCAGGCCTTAAATAATTATTATAAAATTATGAAAAAATTAATATTAATCATTAGCTTAGCAACTTTACTTACCAGCTGTTTACCGCAACAGAATGCACAGCCCACAACTAAAACACAAAGCCCAGATACAACAGTTTACAGCTTTGCTGAAATCTCTCAGCATAATACTGAACAAGACTGTTGGCTGATAATTTCTGGCCGAGTTTATGATGTAACTAAATTCATTGCCAGACATCCTGGAGGTAAAGCCCTTTTAGAAGGATGTGGCCAAGACGCAACAATTTTATTTTTAACTAGACCAATGGGCTCTGGGACTGAACATTCAAACAGGGCCAAATCAATGCTTGATGATTATTATATTGGTAATTTAACTAGTAATGAACAATAATATGTTTACTCAAATTGCTTTTTTCCCAATCTTAGGCTTACCCATGATTGTTTGGGGTGGAATGTTTACTTTGCTTTTATTTATTCTAACTGCACTAATTGGTTATTTAAATAGCAAAGGGATAAATAAGCCACCTTTAATTACTTTTCAAGGGCATAAAATTATTGCTATAGTTGCCCTAATTATGGGTATTGGTCACGGTCTTTTAGGCTTATTATCGTTACTCTAAATGTCAGCTAAAAATTTTTACAGTACTAATAATAAAAACTTCAAAGTCAATTTTGAATATGCTTTGTTGCATGGTTTAGCGCCTGATTATGGTTTGTATATGATAGGCAAAGGGGATATTCCAAAACTTTCAAAGCAAAAATTTAAACAAATGAAGCAATTATCTTATGCAGAAATTGCTTTTTTTGTTTTACAACCTTTTTTACAAGCAGAAATTCCTGACCAAGATTTGCACCAAATTCTAAATGACGCCTACTCTGAAGAAAAAATTCCAACTAAAATTCAGCATATAACAGGGAAAGCTCATATTATGTGGCTAACCCAAGGCCCGACTTACTCATTTAAAGATTATGCAGCCCGCTTTTTTGGTAGGACATTAAATTACTTCTTAGGTAAACGTAACCAAAAAAGAACTGTTATTGTGGCTACTAGCGGTGATACTGGCGGTGCAGTGGCTGATGCTTTGCATGGTTTAACAAATGTTAAATGTCTTGTTTTTTATCCGCAAGATTCAATTTCCGAAGGGCAAAGAAGACAAATGACTACCTTAGGTAATAATATTTATGCCTTTGCTGTTAATGGAGATTTTGATATCTGCCAAGCTCTAGCTAAAAATCTATTAGGTGATAAAAACTTTGCTAACCAATTAACTGGCAATGAAAATAATTTTACTTCAGCTAATTCAATTAGTTTGGGTAGGCTTTTACCACAAGCAGTATATCCTTTTTTTGCATATGCCAAAATCGCTGATTACCCAGAGCCAATGATCGCCAGTATCCCATCCGGCAATTTTGGTGATATGATGGGCACTGTTATTGCCAAGCAAATGGGGCTACCTATTGCTAAAATTATTTGCGGGGTAAATGCTAATATTGAATTCCCTAAATTTTTAGAAACTGGTGAATATATTGTTGAACCGTCTAAAAAATCTCCTTCATCGGCCATGATTGTTTCTCATCCCAGCAATTTGGCACGTTTGATTGATTTTTATGATGGTCATATGTATGATGAACGCGATCCACAAACCAAAAAAGTTGTTAAGCCAGGCCTTATTGATCAACAGCCTAATTTAAATAAAATGCGCCAAGACTTATTTTCCATGGGTATTTCTAATGAAGATCATTATAAAACAATGCAAGAAGTTTATGATAAATATAAAGTTATTTTAGATCCTCATGGCGCTGTTGGCTGGCAGACTTTAGATACTTATTTAAACGGACAACACAACCAATTAGCTGTCATTTATGAAACAGCAGATCCAGGAAAATTCCCAGCTGATATTGAAAAAGCAATTAATTTAACCCCTCAATTACCTGAAGGTATTTTAAAACAGGCAAACTTAAAAGAAAAAATTTTTACTATAGAGCAACCGCCTGATTATAATAAACTCGGTTTAAAACTAAGTGATCAACAAATTAAAGAAGCCAAAGCAAAAATTAAACAAATTTTTAAAAAATAAAAAAAGACTCTTTCATGCAGAAAGAGTCCTTTTAAAACTACGGTCCTGGAGGAGAAAAATTCTCCATTAAAAATTTTTTCGCTGCTGGACCTTGATATTTGACTGGTTCCTGATCAAGGTCTATAGTTTCTTTTTCTTTAAATTCTTCAAAAGAAAACACCCAGACCTTAATACTTTGTTCAGGGTTTTTAAGATCTTCAATTGTCACAAAGACAATCCCTTCAAAATAAACTGTTGATTTAAAGTTGTAAGGATGCGATGATTTTACTTTGCCTGCTCGGGCAAAAGGAATTTCCTCGGTCGGGACAGTCAGCTTAATGTTCATTAAACAACGCTTTAAATTCCATCCGTCCCACCAAGGACCTTCTCTTAGTTCCCAAGGGTCTTGATCAAGCAAATTTTTTAAATCAATGCTCATTGTTTAAACCTCCAAAAATGTAAAATTCAATACTATATATTATCATATTTTCCCCAATTTGTCAATTGTTTAAAATCTAAATATTAGGTATACTTGATAAGTAATACAATTCTTTGCAACAAAGGAGAACAATCATGAATAAAATTATTGAATTCAAGCCTGTTTGTGTTTGTCATGATTGTGGTCATAAATGGTCTAATCCTGCTGGCGTAATTCAAATATTATGCCCTAATTGCCAAAGCAAAAACATTTCTAGACCACCTATTAAAAAGGGCGGACCATTTACAGACCCTAAACAAGTGCATTAATCTACTGGGGGATTTGGCCTATGGCCAAATCCCCCTACAAAAAAAATCTTTATGACCGAAAAATTAACTTCCCCTGAAACAAAAAAAGAAAGTATTTTAACCAGAGATAAAATAGAAGCTCCTGCAAATTTTGTCAGTGTTTTCCATGAGACAAAAGAAGAATTTATTGAAAGTATTGATAAGGGTGGCTTAAAACTAGACACTGAAACTAAAAATATTGGTGACTCTGATGAAATGGTATTAAGAAACCGACTTATAGATAAGTATCGCCCTAAAAAATTACAACAGTTTGGAGTTAGTCGACAAAATATTTACGCCTACCCTTACTTAGAACATGGTCATGGTTTAGGCGGAGCTGCAAATAAATTTGCAAAAGATCATAGACGTTTTCAACGAGAACAACCTGGTGAAATTTTAGAATTAAAAGTTGATCCAGCCAAATGCTATATTGGCAGAATGGAATATATAACCAACATTCATGCTGATATTGCTCAGGGTTTGTTACCTGAAGAAGAAGCAATAGAATTCTGGGCTAAAGAGTATTGGGATCAGATAATTACTCTTCAAGACTTTTTAAAATGGTATAAAAAACCTGAGTTTGATGAAGAGGGAGAACCAATAAATCCTCAAGATTATAAGGTCGAACCTGTGAGAGATATTTTTTATTTATTAAAAGACGCACCTGAAGAACTAGCACAACAAATAGAAATTCCTGAAATATTAATTCCTGAAGACATCCCCCAAAAACATATTAAAGTAGTAAAATAATATGACTAAAATTGATTATTCTCAAATTAAGAATACTGTGGTTAAGAACCTGCTTAAAGAAGCCCAAAGAAATGGCATTCAGGTCAAACAAGTTGATCCTGATTTTTTAACTTTTGTTTTAGAATACAAAAATAAACGTCATTATATTTTTCATAAAAAAATTGGTATTAATCCAGCTAATACTGCTTTAGTTTCTAATAAATATTTAACTTTAAAAATTTTAAAAGACCAAGGCATTAAAGTGCCTAAAGCCTTTTTAGCTGAAGATATAGATGATATTAAAAAGTTAATAAAACAAAAGAAGATAAAATACCCATTTGTTATAAAACCTTATGATTATTCTTTAGGTGTGGCAGTAACAGCTAATATTACTGATGTGCAAATGATCAAAATGGCGATTTCCCGTTTAAACCTATACTGGCGTAAAGCTAGAAAATGGGGTAAGAAGAAAAAACGGCAAATATTTTTAGTTGAAGAACATGTTAAAGGTAATGATTATCGGCTTTTGGTTTTAAATAATAAAGTAATTGCTGTTACTCAAAGAGCTTATCCGGAAATAATTGGTAATGGGCATAATTCTGTCTGGCGATTAATTCAAGATTATTATAAAAACCATGCTTATTATCAAAAAAAACAACGATCACCATTAATTGATCAGGAATTAAAAAGAAATCTAAAACAGCAAGGAGTAAACTTTAAAACTGTTTTAAAAAAAGGCAAAGTAATTCGCCTAAGACAGACTGCTAATGTTTTTGGCGGTGGTATATCAATAAATGTTACTGATAAGGTTCATCCGTTTTATAAAAAAATAGCTGTAAAAGCTTGTCAGGAAATAGGTTTAAATCTTGCAGGGCTTGATTTGATGATCAACGATATTTCTAAAAAATCAGATAATTATCGGGTAATTGAAATAAATTCGTTTCCTGCTTTGGACATGCATGAAAATCCTGACCAGGGTAAACCAATTAATGTTTCCAAAGAAATTTTAAAATCAATTTTTATAAACTTGAAATAAAAAAACAGAATTGTACGTGATTTTCATCCTTGAAATGTAGAGACACAGTGCACTGTGTCTCTACGATCATGCAATTCTGTTTTTTATTACGGCTTGCCTTAAACCGAACGAGAAGAGAGAGTTCTGGTTTACGGTTGTTTTTTATTAAACATTGCCTTGTAAATTGAATATACAATTTGCAAATATTTATCTTTTAATTCCTTGTCATTAGCTTTTAAAATTTTATCATTAAATAAAACATGCACAATGCGAGCGATCCGGCTCCATTTTTTTATTATTTGTCCTTTTTTAGGCACTCCGTCTACTAAAATAAATTGATTACTGTTTTTTAAATTATCATACAAGATATTATCAGATAAATATTCTATTTTTTTGTTTTTAAACTGATACGTACCGACTTCAACTTCTTTTTTAACTTCAAGACCATAATTTCTAGTGTTTGAAAGGATAATATGACTACCATTAATTTTTCTCTTATAATCTTTATTTAAATTCTTTACATCAATTTTATAAGGAATATTTAAAAACTCTAAAAAATGAAAAAAATCTAAAGGAATTATTTTATTTTTCATGTGTAACATTGATAGCATAGGAAAAGCACCAGTATAACGGGCATTACATTCAACCGGATATACTTTATTTTCTTTCTGGTTAACTATCATGTCTATGCCAAAAATACCTTTATAACCTTTGCTGTACATATAATTACCAAATTTCTCGCCTATTTCTTTAGCTTGTTTTTTAATACTGGGGCTAAAATCTAAACCAAAAACATGCCCAACAAAAAGCCCTTGGCCCTTTTTCTTAGAAATCACCTGGGGAATATCTAAAATTTGCTGCTGTAAGCTAGAAACTAATGTACCATATTTTGTAGCACAACAGGCAATCGAACATGATTTGCCCTCAATAAATTTAGTAATATTAATTGTTTGTAGTTCTTTTTTCTTATAAACACCTGATTCAGTTTTTTCTTTAAATTCTGTAAACTTTTTTGCAGAATCAATAAACATTGTGCCTTTGCCTCCGCCTAAACGAAAATCAGGTAATTGAAAAACAAATTTTGGCCCATATAAATTCTTAAAATATGCAAAATCATATTCTGGTTTTTGAAACTTAGCAAATTTCATGGTCTGGCCTAAAATTGGCTGTAATCCTGCTTGCACTAATTGCTTGCGAAAATTGACCTTGTTTTCAAACATTTTATTCAAACGACCTTTATTGGCAATAACTTTAACCTTCAAACCTTTTATAGCGTTTTCAATATTCTTATCAGCTTTATATAAAAATAGAAACTTTTTCCCTTTATGTTCTTTTATATAATTTTGGACAGTTTTATTACGTAAAATATTATTTGTATTGGTAAAAGGCAATTTTAAAGTCGGCCTTTTTTGCTTTAAAATAAAAATCTCGTCAATATATTTTGCTAGAACTTGATTATCTTTTGAATCCTTAAAAGTTATTACCTTATAATTTCTAACAAACAAAGAAGGGAAAAAGCGCATAAATGCTGTTACGCCAATACCAAAAATAATCCCCTTGGGATCTAGTTTGTTGTCTAAAAATTTCACAAAGTCTGAATAATTTTTTATGTTTAACATGGTTTTATTATAGCAGTTATTGCTACTTTATTTAAGGTAATAAAAATGATAAGATTAACTTATGCAAACAATTATTCATTTTATTCGTCACAGTAAAACTAGAAATCCTAAGCATATTGTCAAAGGGGAGTTACCTTTTAGATTAACTAAGCAAGGGGAAAAAGAAGTGGTTAAATTAGCAAAATATCTGGCTGAAAATAAAAAAATTGAAGTAATATTTTATAGCCCTATTTTAAGAACAAAACAAGTCGCCAAAATTCTAAAAAAATATTTACCTTTTGTTAAATTAATTCCTGATAAAAAACTTTATGAATGGTTAACTCCTTGGCAAGGCTTTACTATAAAGCAAATACAGAAAAAGCCAGAACTGCAATGGCAAGACTACAGAAAAAATCCTAAAAAATTCTATCCTTTAAAAAAGGGCGAAACAGCAAATATTGTTTTACAAAGAATGCTTAAATTTACTAACAAGGTAAATAAAAAATATCCAGGACAAGAAGTCATCGCAGTTTCTCATGGTGATCCAATTAAACTATTACGCTGTTATTTAGAAACTAATAAAATCAGCGGAAAAATGCATGCGTATTCTTGCACACAACCATCAATAACATCTTTTGTTTTTAATGGTAGCAAATACAAAAAAACAGTTTATAAAAGTTTTATTAAGAAACAAAATAATCTATTACAATAATGCCCAAGCATAATAAAAAATTAATATTAGTTGATGGACATGCTCTAATTCACAGAGCATTTCATGCTTTACCGCCTTTAACCACTAAAAAAGGTGAGCTGGTTAATGCTGTTTATGGTTTTACTACAATATTTTTAAAAGCTTTACGAGAATTAAAACCTGATTATATTGCTGTGACTTTTGATAAAGGCAGAAAAACTTTTCGTGATGAAATTTATTCTGAATATAAGGCCCAAAGAGAATCAGCTCCGCCTGAATTATATGAACAAACTCCAAAAATTAAAGAGATACTAAAATATTTTAAAGTACCTGTTTATGAATTAGATAATTATGAAGCAGATGACTTAATCGGTACAATTTGTAATTTGCCAGAAGTGAAAAAAGAAGATATTGAAACAATAATTGTTTCAGGTGATTTGGATTTATTGCAATTAGTTAATAAAAACACAAAAATGTATGGCTTAAAACGCGGTATATCAGACACTATTATTTATGATATTAAAAATGTTAAGGAAAGATATGAAGGACTAAAACCTGATCAATTAATTGATTACAAAGCTTTAAGAGGTGATCCTTCTGATAATATCCCAGGGGTAACTGGAGTAGGTGAAAAAACAGCGATTGAATTATTAAATGAGTTTAAAACCTTAGAAAGTGTTTATAAAAACATTGATTCCAAAAAAATCAAAGATTCTGTTCGTAAAAAATTAAAAACTGATAAAGAAAAAGCTTTTTTAAGCCAAAAATTAGCCACGATTGCTTTAGATGTGCCCATAAAATTTAAATTAAAAGAGGCTAAAATTCAGACTTATGATAGGCAAGGTTTAATCAAGCTCTTGCAAGAATATCAGTTTACTAGTTTATTAAATAAATTACCTGATACAAAAACAAATAAACCAATAAAAGAAGAAAAGGCAGCAACTGATAATGGCCAGCAAAATTATCAAACTATTAAAACTGACAAAGACTTAAATGCTTTTATAAAAGAATTAAAAAAACAAAAAGAATTTGCTTTTGATACTGAAACAACTAATTTAAATCCTTTAACTGCTAAACTGCTAGGCATTAGTTTTAGCTGGCAAACGGGCAAAGCTTATTATTTGCCAATTGCTGAAATCAAAGGTGAAGGCCTTTTTGAAGATATTAAAATAAGAAAAGTCTGGTTAAAAAAATTACAGCCTATTTTTGCAGATAAAAAAATAAAAAAAATTGGCCAGAATTTAAAATTTGATATAGCTATGCTCTTAAACAATGGTATTGAGGTTAATAATGTTTATTTTGATACCATGCTTGCTTCATACCTTTTAAACCCTGGCTCTCGGGCTCATAATTTAAATAATCTGGCTTTTACTGAACTTGGCCATCAAATGATTACTTTTGCTGAAATTACCAATAACCGTAAAATTCCAATCAGCCAAGTGCCTTTAGCCAAATTAGCAGATTATTCTTGCGAGGATGCTGATTATACTTATCGTTTATATGTAATTTTATGGCAAAAATTACAAAAAGAAGGTTTAATGCAGCTGTTTACTGACATTGAAATGCCTTTAATCCCAGTTTTAGTGCAAATAGAACAAAATGGTGTGAAAATAGATGATAAATTTTTAAAATCATTATCGCAAAAAACAACCAAACAGATTGATCAGCTTTCTAAAAAAATTTACAAATTAGCTGGGCAGGAATTTAATATTTCTTCACCAATCCAATTAAAAGGAATTCTGTTTGATAAATTGAAAATTTCCACCAAAGGTATTGGTAAAACTAAAACTGGTTTTTCCACTGCTGCCGGCGAATTAGAAAAATTAAAGGGACGGCATGAAATTATTGATTTAATCTCGCAATATCGTGAATTAACCAAATTAAAATCAACTTATTTAGATGCTTTACCAAAATTAATTAATAAAAAGACTAAAAGAGTTCATACTAGTTTTAATCAAACAATTACAGCGACAGGAAGATTGTCTTCCTCAGATCCAAATTTGCAAAACATTCCTATAAAAACTGAGTTAGGCCGTGAAGTACGCAAAGCTTTTGTTGCTGAACGTGGATTTCAATTAATAGCTGCTGATTATTCACAAATTGAACTACGTATAGTGGCTTCTTTGGCTGATGATAAAAAAATGATTAAAGCTTTTAAGGCAGGTCAGGATATCCATACTATTACAGCTGCTACAATCCATGGAGTTGAACCTGACAAGGTTGATAAAGAATTAAGACGTTCAGCTAAAGAAATAAATTTTGGCATTATGTACGGCATGGGACCTAGAGGCGTAAGTTTAAGAACAGGCATTCCAATAGAAGAGGCTAAAAAATTTATTGATAAATATTTTCAAGCTTTTCCTAAAGTAAAAGAATTTATCCAAGCAACTAAAGATTTTGCTTATAAAAACGGTTATGTAGAGACAATCTTTGGCAGACGTCGTTATTTACCTGATATTCATTCAGGTGTGCCCCATATAGCCGCTGCAGCCGAAAGAATGGCTATTAATATGCCTATTCAGGGTGCTGCTGCTGATATGATTAAAATGGCCATGATTAATATTGAAGCTAAATTACATAAAATAAGTCCTAAATCTAAAATGATTTTACAGGTGCATGATGAACTGGTTTTTGAAGTGCCAAACAAAGACTTGGCAAAAGTTACTAAATTTGTTAAAAAAGAAATGGAAGGCGTGAATCACCAATTTAAATGCCCTATTAAAGTTGATATTGAAACAGGTAAAAATTGGGGTGACTTAAAATAAATCTATTTGTCACATTGAGCTTGTCGAAATATGTACTGTCATAGTTCGACAGGCTCAGTATGACAATTCAATTTCCATCAAACAAACAGTCAATCACTTTAATCGGCATGGCAGGTGCTGGTAAATCTTTTATTGGCCGAAACTTAGCCAAAGAATTAAATTTTGAATTTGTTGATACTGATGATCTAATGGAAAAAGCCCAAAACATGAAATTGCAAAAAATCCTTGATCAATATGGTGACCAAAAATTTATTGCTATTGAAAATGAAATTATTATTAACTTAAAAAATATTCAAAATAAAATAATCTCCCCTGGTGGGAGTATTATTTATTCTAGGCAAGCCATGCAGTTTCTTAAAGATAATTCAATTGTCATTTATTTGGCTGATGATTATCAAAAAATTATCAGCCGGATTAAAAATTTGTATTCCAGAGGCATTGTAGGCTTAAAAAACAAAAATTTCAGCCAATTATATAAGGAAAGAGAAAAATTATATATAAAATATGCTGATATAACAATTGATATGTCAAAGATGCAAACTGATAATAAAGAAGTTAAGGCCAAGCAAGTTACTGCTAAAATAATTGATCAGCTGAAAAATTATTGACATCTCATAAAAATAGTATTACTCTAGTAAATCAAGCACAGAGGAGGTGATTTAAAAATAATGGCCAAGATTGAAAGAGATAAAAATAAACTACAGCAAATTTGGGTAAATTTTCTTATTAAAAAAGGTCTAAAAATAAAATTTAGCAAGCATTTCAAGCAAAGATTAACTGAAAGATTTCCAGAAATTGCTGCTCTTACTGATGAACAAATAAAAGAACTAATAATCATGTCTAATCTTTTATTTGTGACTAAAAAAGATCATAAGCCGATTTTAGTCCTAAGAAACAAAAAAATGGTCTTTTTAATCTGTAATGATGAAGCTGTTGTTATAACAGTTTATCGCTTTCAAAGTAAAGAGTATCAAAAAATTACTGGTGGTAACAAACCTGCAAGGGTTTATAAAAAAAAGGTGAAACGTAAAAAGAAATCAACTCGCGATTATTTGCAGGACAGCAGACAAAAAAATTAAAAAAGCTGGCAGCTTTAACTGCCAGCTTATTTTTTTAGCTAAAGAGATAATATTTATTCTGCTTCAGCCTCACTCCCGTTATCTTCTTCATCGACTTGCATTAAATTCGGTTCAATCAAACGCCTGGTTCTCTTGCCTCTGTTAATATGGTCAATCAAGCAAGTATACAGAATATTACGAGCTTGTCCACTAGCGCTGGACAATTCTTTAATATAGGGGTCAGACAAAGGGAATTTGGATAGTTTGCGTTTAAAACCTGCATCAACAAATAAACGCTTACCGTCTTTGAAAAAAACATGGTAATGGGTACTAAGAATCCGGGCTAAGCAGAGCAAGAAAGACTGGCGCAAATAAATTGCCCCTTCTTTAAACCTGACTGCTTTAATGCCCCAACACTCATCAATCAGATCAAAAAATGTTTTGACATTATCCCGAAAAACCTGTTCGCCTATTTTCTCTGCAATAACTTGTAAGCCAGGCGCCAGTTCATTTATCCTGCTTGAACGACCTGGACCAACATGCCCATGTAAATGACCAATCACCTTTAAAAGAACTGTTGCAGTTAAAAGATGATTACGTTGCATGGCCTGATCCCAACATACCCGGCCTTTAAGTACAAAAGAGCGATTATTTGTTGTTAAGCGATACAAAACGTCTATGGCTGGATAATCATGCCGTAAATTTCGAGCCAGCACATTAGGAGAAAGTTTTGTGCGCCGGACATTTAATATTTTAAAACGCTCTCTTTCCCACACTTCAGTAGTATCAAAATGCACAACTGCTCCTAAATGCGGAACAACCTCAGCTTTTTCTTTAATTAATTGTTGAGCAGCAGAAACCCTTTGCAAGCCATCAATAATGTAAATATCATTATGCAGATAAAAAGCTTCGTTATCTTCATTAAGTTGTCGGGTTTTAAAATTACTTCCTCTCATACCTAATTCAATATCAGGTACGCGTCCTTCTGTAAAGGCAATTTTAAGTTCAGCAATAGTACTTCTGGGAAGTACTTCACGCTGATAATCAGCGACTTTTAATAATTTCAATGATTCTGGTGCAAGAACTCCTCTTAAAATAATTTCAGCACCCACCTCATCTAATGCCCCACGAACAATTTTTACTGAATCTCCTTTTTTGGTCACCTTTTAAATACCTCCTTTTTTCTATTTTGTTAAAGTCTGGTTATTACTTTTCCCAGATATTTCAGCCTAACATATCCTAATTTTCTTGTCAATAAAAAAACCGGCAACATTGTGCCGGTTAAAAATTAAATTGGTGCGCGAGGTGGGAATTGAACCCACACGACCACTGGGGGCCAGCAGATTTTAAGTCTGCTGCGTCTACCTGTTCCGCCACTCACGCACACAATCTTATTTATGGATTTGGAACCTCCATTGCACCTAATTGTATCATATTTTTGACTTTTTGTCAAGACTTTAATTATTTAAACTTATCCTGTAAAATAATTCATATGATTATCTTTCTCTATGGTGAAGATACTTATAGGTCTTCACAAAAATTACAACAAATAATAACCAAGTTTAAAAAAGAAGTGGATGAAACTAACTTGAACTTATCAATTTTAGATGGAGCAAGTCTTAAATTTGAAGAATTTAATCAACAAGTTAAAGCAGCGCCTTTTATGGCTAGGAAAAGAATGGTGGTTATAAAAAACTTAATTAGCCTTAATAAATCAAAAGAGATTCAAAAAGAAATTGTTAATCTTTTAACAGAAGAGTTTACTAAACCTAAGGAAGATAATATTATTGTTTTTTGGGAAGCAGTTAGTCAGCCAAAAGACAAAAGAAAAGACCAATTATGGAAAAGATTAGCTCAAGAAAAATTTGCAGAAGAATTTAAAATGCTAACAGCAGCGCAAATACATCAATGGATTACTAATGAAATAAAAAAACGGCAAGGTCAAATTGATAAAGCAGCCATACCTTTATTAGCAGCGACAATTGGCAATGATCTTTGGCAAACTAGTAATGAAATTGATAAATTAATAAGTTATAAAACCGGACAAGAGATTACTAAAGAAGATATTGAAGCTTTAGTTAAAGCTAAATTTGATGATGATATTTTTAAATTAGTTGATTCTTTAAGCAATAAAAATAAAAAATTAGCATTTAAACTTATTGCCGACCAAATCGATTCAGGAGCTAATGAAATGTACTTATTATCAATGCTAATCAGGCAATTTCGTATTTTATTAATGATAAAAGCTTTACAACAAGATAATCAACTGATTAATAAATCGCAAATTGCTAGTAAATTAAAAATTCATCCTTTTGTGGCTCAAAAGTCACTTTCACAAGTTAGAAATTTTACATTAGAGCAGCTTAAACATATTTATCATCGTTTACTAGAAATTGATCTAAAAATAAAAACAAGTAATGCCAAAGCCAAAACCTTATTTGATTTATTTATTGCTCAAATATAAAAAGAGGCTCATTGAGCCTCTTTTAGAATTTTATCTAATTCTTTAATAAAGTCTGGTTTTGACAGAAAAATTACACCTGGTGGTATTTTATCAACATGATTACCTGAAATTAAAATAATCTTTAATTTAAGCAATTGTGGCTGAACAATCTTGATAAGCTCTAATCCTTTTAGTTTGGGCATATCATTGTCAGTAATCAACATGTCAAAATTATTCTTTTGTAATAAATGTAATGCCTCCTCACCATTTTTAGCTAAGATAACTTGATGACCTTGCCTAATGCAATTTTTTTTGATGATATCCCGAAGGATTTGTTCATCGTCAGCGACTAATATTAGCATGTACCCTCCTTTAAATTAAACCACTATTATTTAAAAATAAAAAAGTGTATATTTATACGCTTTTTTATATTTTTATATATTTTTTTATAATCACTTATCTTCTTTTTTTTCTTCAGTTTTTACAGATTGATTGACTTTTTTATGTAAGGCAATTATTCGTGATAATTTTCTTGAACCTGTATTTTTTTTAATAACTCCCTTTTGCACTGCTTTATCAATACTTTTTTGTACTTGTTTTAACATCTCGCCAACTTTAGCATCTTTTGCTTCAATTGCGTGTTTGGTTTTTTTAATCAAAGTTTTTAAATCTTGTTTAATCATAAGATTACGCTCTGCTCTTTTGGCGCTTTTTCTTAATGCTTTTTTAGCTTGTGGTCTATTTGGCATATTTTATAAAATTAAAAAGTAAAAATTATAATTACGAGTGTGAGAGTTAACAATATATTAACAAATAACAATTTATAAGTCAAGACTAAGTTCATGGTTTATCAATTTCCAGTGTCTCAAGTTTTGATTCAGCGCCAGTTATTTTAGTCACGTCTTTATCTATTTTTTTAAATTCTTTATACGCTAAATTGTATTTATTAACAGTAGTTCCCAAATTATTGCCTAATACCTTCATATATTCATCATAAGCCATTAAATGTTTATGCAATTGCTCTACTCTTTCTCTGATTTGCTGGGCTGATTTTTCAATTTGTAAGGCGCGCAAACCTTGCAAAACCGTTTGCAAGTAAGCAAAAAATGATGTTGGCGAAACAATAATTACATGTTTTTCTTTAAAAGCATATTCAATCAAATCACGGGTGTTAACTTTAACAGCGCCTACTTGATTAACTAAAAGATCATAATAAATACCTTCAGATGGAATAAACATAAAAGCAAAATCCATTGTGCCTTCATTAGGTCTGATATACTTGGATGTTTCATCAATTCGACTCTTAAGATCATGTTTAAATTGCTTTTCTAATCTCTCTCTGGTGGCAACGTCTTTTTCCTCAACAATTTTATTATAATTTTCTAAAGAGAATTTAGAATCAATAGGAATAATTTTTTCTTTGACAAAAATAACAGCATCAACTAATTCACCATCTTTAAATTTATACTGCATTTTGTATGCGTCAGGTGGTAAAACATTTTTTAATAGTGTTTCTAAAAAATATTCACCTAATATTCCTCTTTGTTTAGGATTTGTTAATATATTTTCAAGGCTTTGCAATTGTTCAGTAAATCCTAAAACTTGTTTGCTGGTTGATTCAACTTTTGATAATTTTTCTGTAACTTCCTGAATAATTTTGGCACTTTGTCCAAATTGTTTTTGCATTGATTTTTGTGTATCAGCTAAACTTGAGCCTAAAGTCTTATTTATTTCATTAATTTGATTTTGCAACATTACCATTGATTGATCATTTGATTTACCTTTATTAATTTTAAATAATAAAAAAAACAAGATGCCAAATCCTGCAATCAATAATATTATTGTAATTATTAATAAAGTTTCCATGTTTAAAGTTTAACTAATGCTTGACTGTTTGTCCAGTTATTGCTAATCTATAATCACTCGGATAAACAGGTGTGGGTCTAGAGGTTTTGCTAGGAATGAATTGCCATTCTGAAAAAAATCTTGAGAGGGTTCGAATCCCTTGACCTGGGTAGGTTAAAGACTTTTTTACTGCACAGTATGACTGATTTTTAATTATCCCAAACCGAACATCAGCGGATATAATTTTTCAGTTAGAAAGTTGGGAGGCACTGAATCTCAGTATCTGGGCTGGGTGGAGCCACAATTGAGATACCAACCAGTTTAATTGTTTTTAATCTGCTAATCCGAGTAACAAAACTATAAGGCCCTTTTGGGCCTTTTCTATTTACTGTGGAAAAACTACTTTTTAAAATTTGCTGTTTTGCTATAATAAATATAAGTCATGGAAATGATAAAGCAAAACAATCAAATACCCGACAGGCGGGTAAAATGCCGATCGCGACCAACCACACCCCCAGTGGACCCTTGCCAAGAATAAAAAATATGCTTTTCCTTTCCTTGACCCAGGGAAGCATTAGCTTCCCTTTTAAAATTTGTTATAATATATCAAAAATATCAAATTAATTTTTTATATTTACGTATAACTTAAAGCGACACAAAAATTCTTTTTATATTAGCATAATATTTCTATTTACTTTCAATTACTTATATTATAATGTTTCACGTGAAACATTTTCCTCTGTTCTCGTAGTTCAATGGATAGAACGAGAGCCTCCTAAGCTCTAAATCCAGGTTCGACTCCTGGCGAGAACACAATATGAACAAATTATGCACAATTGAATACGAAAAGACATTTTTGCTTAAAAATGTTCCTCAAGATCTAATTAATTATGAATTTAAAGAAATTATTGACATATATATACCAGGTGCAAGTGACCATCCTGTGCTAAGAATACGTAAAAATGGTGATAAGCATGAAATGTGTAAAAAATTTCCTGTAAAACAAGGTGATGCTTCAAAGCAACATGAATTTACTATTCCCCTAACTCTAGAGGAATTTATTGAATTAAGCAATAATTTACAAGGAAAAAGAGCACGTAAATTTAGGTATTTATATAATTATAAAGGAAAATTAGCAGAAATTGATGTATTTCAGGATGATTTAAAAGGTCTAATCTTAGTTGATTTTGAATTTGAAACTGAACCTGAAAAAAATGATTTTATTCCTCCTGACTGGTGCTTGGCGGACGTTACACAGGAAAAAGTTGTGGCTGGTGGTTTGATTGTTGGGAAAAAATATACTGATATAGAGCCAATCCTTCATAAATACGGGTACAAATCATTATATTTATAATTGGGTCTGCCCCGTTAGAAGTTTATAAATAATAGAAAGCTTAAGATAATTAGCTTGCTTTTCAAGATGACTATAATTAATAATAACATTACTTAGACTTCTAACGGGGCCTGTAGCTCAGTTGGTTAGAGCGCATGCATGGCATGCATGAGGTCAGGAGTTCGACTCTCCTCAGGTCCACACTTCGCCTTGAACTTCGTTCAATGGCTCAGTGTGTTGAACACTTAACGCGATGTTGCTGATGAGCGCTAGCGAAGAAGTGACTTATATTTGTAATCACGTACAATTAGATTGTCTTCATATGATAAAAAAATTTATACCCAAACAAGAATTTGATACACTTAATAAGATAGAAATTAGCAAATCGGCTATTTTTCATAATCTAGAAATTTTCCAAAAATTAAATTTTAATCAAAAAGTATTTCCTGTACTTAAAGCAAATGCTTATGGGCATGGTCTTATTGAGCTTGCTCAAATTCTTAAATCAAAAAAATTTGAATATGTTTGTGTTGATTCATATTATGAGTATCAAAAAATAAAAAATATTATTAATTGTAAAACATTAATAATTGGCTATACTAAGCCAAAAAACTATGTTTTTTTCAATTTTAAAAAAATTGCAGTTACTATATATGATATTCAATCTTTAAAGGCTTTAAGTAAAATAAATTCTAAAATAAATATTCATTTAAAAATTGATACTGGCATGAACAGGCAAGGCGTACAAATAGACAAAATTAAAAATTTTTTGCATGAACTAAAAAAGTATTCAAATATAAAATTAGAAGGAGTAATGACTCATCTTGCAGACGCAGACAATCAAAATGATAACAGTTATACAAATAAACAAATCGAAAAATTCACAATTGCTTTAGATCTTATTAAATCTAATGGCTTTAAAAACATAAAATATATTCATATTGCCAATAGTGCTGGTTCCTTAAAAATCAATGATAATAGATTTAATACTATTAGACTTGGTCTAGGCTTGTATGGGTATGATCCAATTTCAGAAAATGATCAATGTTATGCAAAAATTAAGAATTTAAAACCTTGTCTACAATTTAAATCTACCATTGTACAAGCAAAACTTATTGAAAAATTAGCTAAAATTAGTTATAATTTAACTTTTCAAGCCCAAGAAAATATGCGAATTGGGATTATTCCTGCTGGTTACTACGATGGAATTGACAGAAATTTAAGTAATATTGGATTTTTTAGCTATAATTCGCAAAATTTACGTATTTTAGGCAAAGTTTGTATGAATATCAGTATTTGCGATATTACAAATACTGACCTTCAAGAAAATAATGAAATTACTATTATATCTAATGATAAAAATTCAATAAATTCTGTTGCTAATATTGCGAAATTATGTAATACTATTCCCTATGTAATAACAACAAAACTGGCAGAATCAACTAAAAGAATAATTGTTGCCTGAACATTTTAATTTTAATTTTTAAAATATGTCACTTTCTATTGGAATTGTTGGTTTACCAAATGTCGGCAAATCAACAATCTTTAATTCTTTAACCAGACAAAAAGCTGAAAGCTCAAATTATCCTTTTTGTACTATTGAGCCTAATGTTGGTTGTGTTAAAGTTCCTGATCAAAGAGTTGATAAGCTGGCTGAAATATCACAATCTGAAAAAACCATCTATTCAACAATTGATTTTATTGATATTGCTGGCATTGTTAGAGGTGCACATAAAGGTGAAGGTCTAGGCAATCAATTTTTGGCTAATATAAGGGATTGTAATGTAATTTGCCATATTTTACGACACTTTATAAATGAAAAAATTACTCATGTTGAAGGACAGATTAATCCCAAAGATGATTTGGAAATAATTAACCTTGAATTAATTATGGCCGACTTGAAAATAATTGATAAAAAACTTGATGATCGTAAGGATAAAGAAATTGTTAAACTAAAACCTCTCTTTGAAAAATTGAAGAATAATCTTGATAATAATATTTTAATTAAGGATATTGAATTAACGGATGATGAAAAAAAATTAATTAAAAGTTATGGCTTTTTAACTCAAAAACCTTGTTTATATATTTTTAATATTGCTGAGGCTGATATAAATAAATCAAAACAAGAAATTTTAAAAGAAGCTAATCTTAATTTAGATCCTGATAAAGTTATCTTAGTTTGTGGCAAAATGGAGGAAGAGTTAAATGAATTAGATATTAAAGAAGCTAAAAATTATTTAAATGACCTTAAAATCTCGCAAACTGGTATAGAGCAAATGATTATAGCTGGCTATAAGCTACTGAATTACATTTCTATGCTAACTTCAGGCGAAAAAGAGACACGTTCTTGGCAGATAATTAGGGGTACAAAAGCTCCTCAAGCAGCGGGCAAGATTCATACTGATTTTGAAAAAGGCTTTGCTAGAGTTGAAGTGGTTGATTATGAAAACTTTGTAAAATACAATGGCTGGACCGGAGCAAAAGAAAAAGGAGTTGCTAGAATGGAAGGTAAAGAGTATATGATAAAGGATGGTGATGTGGTATTGTTTCATTTTACAAATTAAAACCAGCTGTTCGCGAACAGCTGATTAAAAAGCCCTATACCATACGGTATAGGGCTAATTTTTTACATATTTACTTCGGCAAGTTTGCCGTGTAGCAGGCCAAAGGCAATAGCTGTGTACTCTTTTTTGACTGTTTCATCGTTGCGATCAGACTTATCAGCCATGACTTCAAACCTTTTTTTAACTTGATTGGCAAACTGCTGAAGGTGTTGCAAATGCAACAAACCTAAAGTCTTGTATGTTGCATGCACCTGCTCCAGGAATGCTTTTAACAATTCATAGTACACTTTTGGATTATCAACATCCCTTTCCATCAGATATTTTACTGCCAGTAAAATACCTTTTGTGTCATTGGGGAATTCCTTTTTCCAAAGTATAATCCGGTCATTTTTTACCGAATCTTGGGGTAAATCAATGCACATAGAAAAAGTTAATTCCAGTACATCTTCTTTAGGAAGAGAAGGTGGCGCAGGAGGCGGCAAATCTGGTCTGACAGGAATAACTTGATGATCCTCATCAAACTTACCTGCACGGTTTGACATGATAAAATCATAATCAGTTTGCACATCAATCATCCAAATTTCTGGATGTGGTACCAGCTCATTAAGTATTGGCAGAATAGTTTCTTCTTTTAGCTGAACATTGTGTTCGTCCAAATCTGATTTGATCCTTTTCCAAGCAGTCCAGAAAAAAAGTTTGGGAATTGTAAAAGAATCGTTTTGATTCTCGCCAGTTAAAAGTTGGGTATCAGGCAGACCTTTGGCAACTTTTTCTTTTTCCAATTGCAAGCCATATTTGTATGTGTCAGCAAATTCAGAGATCCAGTCTGGAGTAAAATGCTTTTGGCAAATTACTTTAATAACTAAATCGGACAAATTATCTGACATTTTTCTACCTCCTTTCATTGTTCGTTAAAGTTTGAATCAAATAAACTTTAATCTTATAGATTAGCATAAAAAATAGCATTTGTCAATAATATTGATGAAAATATTAATAAAAGCTTGACAAATCTTAAAATTTATATTACAATATAATCATAAATGAAATTGAGGAGGTTTATGTATGAAAGGAGGTCATCTTAAATTCAGAGCTTCTTGTTATTTTAGACAAAAACTAATGGCTCAATTATATGCAAGAAGCTACCAACACAAACCAAGGAGGCGCGCATGGTAAGGAAATATTTTTCAAATACGATCTGGGGGAAAAATAATTTTGACAATTTAACTACTTCTTAATAAGGAGGTGATCATTCTCCTGAGGGGTGGTAGAAGTCACTAAGTGGCTATGGAAACCCCTCATCAGACAAGTCCTAGGCAAACTGGTCTGATGAAAATTTTAAGGAGGTTAACAGCCTTTTCAATAAGCAATTAAATATCAACTTAAAAAGCCGCCCGTCATTTGACGAGGCGGCTTTCAATTTAAGCCAGTTTTTTTACAAACTGACGACAAATTGTTTTATAATAGGATGTACGTTCTTCTTCTTGCACTAATTGGTAAAGCTCAGTCCATTTTTCTTTTTGAGGTAAATTTTTAAGTAATATTAGGTAAATTTTACCTAACATTTGTAAAGCAATCTGATATATTTCTTCTGGTAATGTATCCAACATCTTATCTAGATTGCCTGACATGGCTCGCTGCATTAAGTATTTATAACTTAATTTATCAGCAACCATTAAGCCAATATAGCTTTCAAATTTTAATTTGACTCGTAAACCATTATTAAAATGGAGAACATAGCCTTCCTGATTTTTGATTTCTTTATCCTTAACAAGCTCTAAAAGTTCATCAATTGATTTTCCATCCTTTTGATAAACAAGAGGCAAACCAAGTTTTTTACTAAGGTCTGCTAATTCATAAAACCAATAGTCATGTAAATTAGAACGACTAAATGCACCAATCAAGACAAATGCTTTAAATTTATCATAATCTGTATAAACCTTTGTTTTGGGATGAATTATCTCTACCAAGACTGTGTCATTAGCATTAAATACTTTATCCCAGTTATTTACTTTAGCATATTGATTAAGCATTTTTTGGGCTAATTCTACAGTAGGAGAGCTAAATGAACCTCTAGTAGTAATATATAGCTTCCCCTTAAATTCAAAGATAATACCTAAATGGCCATCTTTTTTCTGAGTAGCAGTAAAATAAGTGTTTTTGGGAAAACTAGATGTTTACGGATGTTCCCTATAGTTAAAAAACTTTTGGAATGGTTTGGCCACAAGATTGCCTGCAAAATCAAAAATAATACCACGGCATTGTCGTAAAGGCATTGTCCAGCCTTGTGGAAATTCATGTAAAGTATTATGAGCTACTTGTGTATAATTTAAAAGTAAGACTGGAATGTCAGGATGAAAATCTACTGTCACTAATGAATTAATTTTGGGCATACCTTGATTTTGCTTATAAGCAAAAAATTCTTCCATCAATATATTGTTTTTTTCTTGTTTTTTCCAAGTATTAAATTGCTTTTTTGATCTGACGCCATCATTTATCATTGCCCTGACAAACATTGCTAAATTATCAATTGCTTGACGTGTGTCCATTCCTTCCTCCCTTTGTTTTGTAATGAACTAATTTTCCTTAAACCTTAGCAAAAAATATTTATTTTGTCAATTTAAAATGAGGCTATTTGCCTCATCTTAGTTAAATTTTTCCAGTCGGCTATGATTTTTGATATATCATTATATTTCGAATTACTAGCTGTCCCGGTCTTGAATATTCTAGTCTTTCCTTATTTAATACTTTAAAACCATTAATTTTGTCTAGCTTAAGTTTTTTAATTTCATTCTTAAATTTAAATTCTGGGATAACAATAACAACTTTACCTTTAGGTTTTAAAACTTTTTTAAATTGCTCAAATGCTTGTAAATACAATTTTTCTAATTCACTAATATTTTGGTTAAGTTGTAATTCTGTTTCATTACCTTTTAAAGGAGGACCAAGGTATGGTTCTGTAATAATATGATCAATTGATTTGGGTTCTAGTTTTTTATCTAAATCTTTTACATCAGCTTGTTCTATCTGAAAATTTTTTAAACTAATACTGTCATACTTCTTTTGTAACCAATTTATATTAGTTTGAGTATCTTGAATTGCTTTTTCACTTTTATCAAAGCCTATTATATTCTCATAATTCATTAAAATTGCTTCTTGTAAAATTGTTCCAGAACCGCAAAATGGGTCTAGAATTAGCTCTTTTTCTTTAGCTTGAGCCAAATTTATCATAATTTTAGCTAACTTAGGAGGTAACATGCCTGAAACATCATCTCTGCCAGGCCTTGCATAATCACGTGCTCCAAATTCTTCAAATAATTGTACGGCTAAAGTTTGACCTACTAATATTTTATTTTGATTAACCAGTAAACAAATATCTGCTCCGTATTTTAATAATTTATTTTTCTTAACAATCACAGCTGACAGTTGTGCCTCTTTACTAGAGACCCAGCGAGAATTAATATTTTTTTCTTCACGTAATTTTCTTTTTATTTCCATGGCTACAGGCTGTAATTTTTTTTGTAATTTTTTCAAATTATTTTGTTTGTTTATGGAATACAGACTAAAGCCAAAAAAAACTTTATTTTCACCCAACTTTATCCAGTTAAAAAACTTATCTTGAATCTCTTGTAAATGATTTACCTTACCCAAGATTTGACCAATTTTTACAGTTCCTCCCAAACGTTCATTTAACCAGTCAATCTTTAAAGACTTTTTAATATCTAAAATTAAAATATTGGCTAAAAATAGCTCAATTTTGTATTTAACCTTTTTTAATTCTAAAACACTCTCAATTTCTTCCTTAGAGAGTTTAGGATTTTTACCTAAAATAAAATAATATTTCATATATTATAATTATAACATATATATTAATAGCTTTTATCATCTTATTTTGCTAAAATTCAATTATGCTAAATATAAAATCTAAAAACTTAATAATCTTAAATCAAAAAAATTTTGAAGAAATGATTGAAAAATTCAAAGAACAAGGAAAAGCTAAAATGCATGTTTTAGCTGATTTTGATCGGACTTTGACTCATTATTTTGTTAATGGGGAAAAAATTACTTCTATTATTGCTATTTTAAGAAAAGAAAAATTTTTAAATGAACAATATACAAAAGTAACAACTAAACTATTTGAAAAGTATCACCCAATAGAAATTGATCCTAATATTTCCAAAGAAAAGAAAAAAAAGAAAATGAATGAATGGTGGCGGGCTCATAATGCAGAATTAGTTAAGCATGGTTTAAATAAAAATCATTTAAATCAGGTTCTTGCCAGTAGTAAAATTAAATTTAGACAAGGCGCTTTAGAATTTATCAAACTATTAAATGAGCAACAAATTCCCTTAGTAATTATGTCTTCCAGTGGTCTAGGAAATTATGTGATTTCTCGTTTATTAACTAATCAGAATTTAATGTCAGATAATATTCATATTATTTCTAATAGAATGGAATTTAATGAAGAGGGAACCTTTATTGGATTTAAAGAACCAATAATTCATGTATTAAACAAAGATGAAACAATGCTGGCTGATTTTCCTGACTTTGAAAAAATTAAAAATCGTAAAAATGTAATCTTATTAGGCGACAATATTGAAGATGTTGGGATGGTACAAGGATTTGAATATGACAATTTGCTTAAAATTGGTTTTTTAAATGACAAGGTGAATGAATTACTTGCTCAATATAAGAAAAACTTTGATTTAATTATTACTAATGATTCTGATATGAATGCTGTTAATGATTTACTAAACCAAATTATTTAATATGTGTTATCATTTATCATGTAATCGTTCACAAAAAGAATTAGAAAAAAGGTTTGGTGCAAAATTCAAAAAGCCTAATCTTTTTGAACCGCTTTTTTATGCTAATGGGTTTGCCGCACCTAAAGTACCTGTCATTACCCAGCAAGAGCCTTATGAAATACAAATGTTAACTTGGGGTTTAATACCTCATTGGGTTAAAGATGAAAAATCAGCCAAAGAAATACGTTTTAAAACTTTAAATTCCAGGGCTGAAACAATTTTTACTAAAGCATCATACAGAGGACCGATTCAATACCAACGTTGTCTAATTTTGGCTGATGGCTTTTTTGACTGGCGTTTATATCGAGAAAAGAAATATCCTTATTATGTTTATTTAAAATCAAAAGAAGCTTTTGCTATGGCTGGGATTTGGGATGAATGGCAAAACAAGGATACTAAACAAAGGATAAAAACTTTTTCAATTATCACCATTCAAGCTAATGAATTTATTGCTAAAATACATAATATTAAAATGCGCATGCCTGTTATTTTAGCCAAACAAGAGGAAAGAACTTGGCTAGAAAACATTGATCAACCAACAATTGCCAGTCTGCTCAATCCTTATGAAGCAGATAAAATGCAGGCCCATCCTATTTCTAAATTAATCACTGCTCGTGGCACTGAACGTAATGTGCCTGAAATTACTAAACCATTTGAATACAAGGAATTAGAATCAATATGAAAAGCCTAGCATGTTAGCTAGGCTTTTATAGTTTATTTAGTCTGGCACAGTGGAAGTGATTTCTTCTTGTGCTGGCATGGGCATATGAGGCCAGCCTAGGTAATCGCAGATTTCTTGATCTGTCCACAAAGAAACAGTTACCCACTTACCACTGGCATCCTGCAACGCAGTAAAAAAGTAAGGGCCAGAAGCCCAGGGAGATTCTTGGACGCGTTCGAAAAGCACACGGCCATCAGGCAAGGTGAATTTACTGAGGTCAAAATAATTGAAAAAAGCACCTTCAAGCACTTCATGCTTTTCCTGTTTTGCTTGGGCAACTAGTGCTTGCGCCCTTTTGTTAAGACCAACATAGGTATCTGTTCGAGCCATTAGCAAACCTCCTTTGCTAAGTTATTGGTTAAATTCTCCTTAAAGCCATATTAAATATTATCATACTTTAAAGATTAAGTCAACCCAGCCGTTTGCGAAAGGCTGGGGCAATATTAAAACCCCAAGGATGACGCCTTGGGGTCTTTGTTTATTTTATAGTTTGACTGCGACATGAAACATGTCGTGAAAAGCATTGGTGCCACTGGCTGTTACATTTTTAAAGCTGGCCTGACTGCCAACTTGAAACATTTGGGGATGGGCTGTAACTGCTGGATAGATTGTCGGTTTTTCTGCTGATCCGACTTCAATGTGGATCAGGTAAACGCCACCGCCGAGATCGACAGGCTCGCTGATAACTATGCCCACAGGCATGTTTTCGCTGATGTGGTAATTCAAGGCTGGCTGCTCCATTTCCTGCGCAAAAGCTGCGTTTTCAAAAAATGGTGTCATCCACTTATCAAGAACATATGAACCGCTAGCCCCGAAAAAAATTACCGCAATTATACCGATGGTTATTTCAATCTTTTCTCTCTTACTCATCTTTCTCCTCCTTTAAAAATTTTGTTGATTTGTTTTATAAAATTATTATTAATAATCAAATTATAACATATTTGCCCTTTTTTGTCAATAATAACTTGACATTATTTATAACCACTGCTAAGATACAAGCACAATTTAACACCCTTCCACTCCGATTAACGGAGGTTATGAAACCAGACAATCTAGGTTTCAACGGTGAGACAACTAACTCTAAGCCAAAAGCTTAGAGATCTAAGCTATTATAAATCTCGCCGGACGGGATTTTTTTGATGCTAAAAATTTCATGATGCACAAATTAACCAATAAACTAATTAACAATTAAACTAATAAACCCACTATGGCCGAAGAAAAACAAATTAAAGAAGAAGAACAAGAAGATTTACTAGTAGAAGAAATTTTAACTGATCATTATGAGTTGCTTTTTATGATTTCAGCAAATTATACGGCTGAAGAAGTAAAACCAATTAGCACAAAAGTAGCTGATTTAATTAAAAAAAGTAAAGGTAATATCACCTTAGAAGATGATCTAGGTAAACTTAAACTTGCTTATCCTATTAAAAACCTTAGTCATGCCTATTACTTGTTAATGGAATTTGATATGCCTAAAGATAATTTGCATGATTTAAATCGGCAGTTAAAATTAACTAATGAGGTACTAAGATTTTTAATTGTTAAGAAAAAAATTAAAACTCAGAAGGAAATTATTCAAGAAAAACAATTACAAGATAAATTAACCAAGAAAAAAGAAAAAGAAATAGAAAAAATAAAGGCAGCCAAAGAAGAACCAACAGAAAAAACAGATAAGAAAAAGACTAAAGAAAAGGTAAGCTTAGAAGACCTTGATAAAAAGCTAGATGAACTTTTAGACACAGACGACATCGTCTAACTTTACCAACTTTTTAACTTTCTGACTTTTTAACTAATAAAAATATATGAATTTAAACAAAGCAATGATTATTGGTAATTTAACGCGTGACCCTGAGGTCAGAACAACTCCTCAAGGCACAAGTGTGGCCAGCTTTGCTGTTGCAACTAATTTAATTTGGAATGATGCTAATGGTCAAAGACAAGAAAAAGCAGAATTCCATAATGTAGTTGCTTGGCGTAAACTAGCTGACATTATTGGCCAATATCTAAAAAAGGGATCTAAGGTATATATTGAAGGCCGGTTGCAAACTAGAGACTGGGTAGGGCAAGATGGAGTTCGTAAATACAGAACTGAAATTGTGGCTGAAAACATGATTATGCTTGATCGACCAACAGGCCAATCTGGTGATTTTGCTTCAAGCAGTAAAAATGAGCCTGATTTACCAACCATTGAAGAGGAACCACCAATTGCTGATGAGTCTTCTGCAAAAGAAAACAAAGAATCTGACAGTGATGAGATTAAATTAGAAGACATTCCTTTTTAATACCCAATAATCAATAACCAAAATCCAACATGGGGGAAGGGATTTTAATTACTAAAATTCTATTAATTTACTTATAAACTAATAAACAAATAAACTAACCTATATGGCAAAAGCTAAAAATTTATTAGAAAATGAAAAATTTTGTTATTTTTGTGTTAATGGTATTAAAGACATTGATTATAAAGATGGTCAATTCTTAAGACGCTGGACATCTTCTTATGCGAAAATTGTGCCTAGAAGAAGAAGTGGCGTATGCGCTAAACACCAACGCAAATTAGCAACAGCTATTAAACGAGCACGTTATATGGCTATTTTACCTTACACGCCCAGATAATCTTTATACTTTTTAACTTTCTAACTTTCAACTATATGGGTCTTATTTCGACTCTTAATGACATTAAAAAAGGCATTAACATTAACCACAATAATGAGCCTTATGTTGTAATTGATGCCAATTTTGTTAGAATGCAAGCCAGACAACCAGTGATGCAAACTAAATTAAAAAGTTTAGTTAGTGGTAAAGTTTTAGAAATAACTTTTAAACCTGGTGATAGAGTAGAATATGCTGATCTGCAACGAGGCAAAGCCAATTATATGTACAAAGATGAAAATAATGCTTTTTTAATGAATAATGAAACCTATGAACAATTTGAAATTCCTTTAGAGCAATTAGGCAATAAAATAAATTATTTAAAAGAAGGTACTGATTGTGATGTTTTATATTTTCAGGAAAAACCAGTTAATGTAGATATTCCGATTAAAATAAAATTAAAAGTTACTCAAGCGCCTCCAGGAATTAAAGGTGATTCTAGTTCAAATGTTACCAAGCAAATTACTTTAGAAACTGGGGCGGTTATTAATGCTCCTCTATTCATAAATCAAGGTGATGAAATAATTGTTAATACAGAAACAGAAGAATACGTAGAAAGAGCAAAATAAAAAACAAGATTGTGCTGCCGTAAGGACAGGTCGCGACCTGTCCCTGCTCAAAATATCAATTTTTTATATAATCTTGTTTTTTTATTTCAACGAAAAAAGCGTCAGTTATCTGACGCTTTTAAATTTTTACCGAAATATTGGCTTTGTGTGTAAATACTCAATTATAAAAACCCATATTATAAGTATAGCCAAAAGAGAAAGCAAACCGCCACAACCAATAATAACATAAGTAGAAAAAAAGCTGGCAATATTACCACTAACTGCACCGTAAGTAATATAATTATCAACTCCATAAAAAACCGCACTGAGCCCGAATAATGACAATGATCCAGCAAAGTACAGAGCTTCATAGTGATCATGCTTGTCATTAAAATCTTCCCAGCCATAAAAGGCCCAGATAAAGATACCTATCATGCCAAAAGATAAAGCTGCATATGATAATATTAGTAACATTTTTTCTCCTTTCTATGCTGGTTCTGCAACTTTTTGCGGAAAAAGCTTGTCTTTAGCAATCCTGATTAAGCCAAAAACTACTATAAAGGGTATAGAGATCATCACTCCTAAAAAAGGACAGACTATAAAGATGCCAATATAAGCACCAATACAGCTGATAACACCACCTATGACATATAAAATATAGCCTAAGACTGTCAAACCTGTTAAAAGATATGCATTTTGCCAAAAATTAATTAAGGTCAGGCTATGGCCTAGAGCGCAAATACCTAGTCCAAAAAAAATAATGGCCAGACTTACAAAAAATTCCTCTTCATCGCTTTCTTCTGATCC
>Ga0180437_10000579_pt1 | contig 68885 bp, 43 predicted proteins | sample SS_ome_4_FD_132410 | JGI IMG/M metagenome (GOLD analysis project Ga0180437, IMG submission 132410) | Hypersaline lake sediment archaeal communities from the Salton Sea, California, USA - SS_3_D_1 metaG | ecosystem: Environmental > Aquatic > Non-marine Saline and Alkaline > Hypersaline >...
AGCCCGTCGAGGGCTCGGGGGTATGATGCCGACGGCCTTCCAAGCCCGTCGAGGGCTCGGGGGTATGATGCCGACGGCCTTCCAAGCCCGTCGAGGGCTCGGGGGTATGATGCCGACGGCCTTGGAAGGCCGTCGTACGGGCGCTGGGGGAGCTACGTTTTACGGGGAGCGGGGAGCTGACGGTTTGACAGGTCGTGGCGGATGCCCGATGATGGAGGTTCGGGCAGCCCCCCCCTGCCGGGCGGTTCGTGCCACTCGTCAAGACTCGCAGCCCGCTCAAGAATCGCCCCCGGCGGGCGAATAGCTTTCCGGGTAACGCGAAGTCTTCTTTAAGGAGGCGAAACGGTGGCTACCATCTTTCTCGTATGCGCCCTGGTGGGCGGGACGGTCTTGGCCTTCCAGTTCATCCTGGCATTCATCGGGCTGGGGGCCGAGGCCCTGGACGTCGACGTGCCCGGCGACGTGGGCGACGCCGACGTCGATCTGAGCGGCGACGTCGACGTGGGCGGCGACATGGACCTCGACGCCGCCGGCGCGGCCGATCACCTCGATTCCTCCTGGATGTTCGAGGTGATCTCGTTCCGCACGGTGGTGGCGGCGCTGACGTTCTTCGGCCTCGGAGGGCTGACGGCCGCCTCGATGGACTACGGCACCCCGATGCAGCTCGTCGTGGCCGTCGCCGCGGGGCTGGCCGCGATGTACGCCGTGTTTTGGCTCATGCGGACGCTGATGCGGATGCGCAGCGAGGGCACGCCCCGGATCCGCGGCACGGTGGGCCGCCACGGGACCGTCTACACCACGATCCCCGCTCAGGAGTCGGGCACGGGGAAAATTCAGATCAACCTGCAAAACCGGACCATGGAGTACCTGGCCCTGACTCCCGGCGACGCGCTCGCTCCGGGAGCTAAAGTTGTGGTGACCGGGGTGGTCACCCCCGATACGGTGGCCGTCGAGCCGGTACTCGAACCCGAAGGGAGCCATCATGTTTAGCTCACTGCTGTTTGCGGCGGCCGCCGACGGCCTGCCGTGGGGCGCGATCACCCTGATCGCCGCCGTGATCGTCTTGTTGACGATCGTCATGTTTCTCGTGAAATGCTACCGGCGCTGCCCGAGCAACCGGGTGCTGGTCATCTACGGTAAGACCCGGAAGGGCCAGGCGGCCAAGTGCGTCTGCGGCGGGGCCGAGTTCGTCGTGCCGCTGTTCCAGGACTACGCCTGGTTGAGCCTGGAGCCGATGCAGATCGAAATCCCCCTGCGCGGGGCCCTGTCGATCGAGAACATCCGCGTGAACGTGCCCAGCGTGTTCACCGTGGCCGTCGGCACCCCGCCCGAGTACATGCAGAACGCGGCCATTCGTCTCTTGGGCCTAAGCCGCGGCGAGATCATCAAGCAGGCCGAGGACATCATCTTCGGCCAGCTCCGCCAGGTGATCGCCTCGATGCAGATCGAGGAGATCAACCGCGACCGCGATTCCTTCCTCAGCAACATCCAGAACTCGCTGGAGCCGGAGCTCAAGAAGATCGGCCTGGTGCTGATCAACGTCAACATCACCGACATCACCGACGAGTCGGGCTACATCGACGCCATCGGCCAAAAGGCGGCCAGCGAGGCCATCAACAAGGCCCGCGGCGACGTGGCCGACAACGAGAAGATGGGCGCCATCCGCGTGGCCGAGGCCGAACGCGAGAAGGCCGTCCAGGTGGCCAACGCCCAGAAGGTCGAGGCGATCGGCACGCGCGAGGCCATGCGAACCCAAGCCGTGCGCGTGGCCGAGCTGGACAAGGAGCAGCAGGTCGGCGAGCAGACCGCCCAATTCCAGCGCGAGGCCCAGATCGCCGACGCCGACCGCGAGAAGCGTGTCCGCGTGGCCGACGCCGACGCTCGGGCCGTCGAGGGCGAGAACCTCGCCAAGGCCGACATCGCCGCCTCGCAGGCCACGCTGCAAGTGAAAAAGGCCGAGGCCTACGAGCTGGGCGAGACCCGCAAGGTCCGCGCCGAGGCGTCCGTGCTCGAGGCCGAGCACCTCGCCCGGGCCAAGGCCGCCATCGCCGAGGCCCAGCGCATCGAAGCCAAACGCCGGGCCGAACTCGAGGCCCCGGCCAAGGCCGAAAAGGCCAAGATCGAGGTCGAGGCTTCGGCCGAGGCCAACAAGCGCCGCATCGAGGCCGAGGGTGAAGCGGCCGCCATTTTCGCCAAGCTCGAGGCCGAGGCCCGCGGCAACTACGAAATCCTGGCCAAGAAGGGCGAAGGTCTGCGGCGGATCGTCGAGGCATGTGGCGGGGCCCAGGAGGCGTTCCAGATGCTCATGCTCGAGCACTTCGACAACCTGGTCGACGCCTCGGCCCGGGCGATCTCGAACATCAAGTTCGATAAGGTGGTCGTCTGGGACAGCAACGCGGCGGGCGGCACCTCGAGCACGGCCAACTGGCTGACCAACATGGCCCGCACCCTGCCCCCGATGATGCAAGTGATGAAGGACATCGGCGGCGTGGAGCTGCCCGAGACCCTGGCCACCTTGGCCGGCGGCGACGCCAAGGCCAAAGGTGACGGCAAGACCGCCCCGGCCAAGGCCACCAGCGAGGCGCCGAAGACCTCGCAGCCGGTCGTCGAGGTGGCGCCGGAGGAGGAGCGATAGCCGGGGAAGGATCCGATAGCCGGCAGCAAACCTGCTGCCGGGCCCGGCGGCCGTTGGCCGCCGGCGATCGCAAGAAGCGTCGAACCGCTCGACTCACCACAAACGCCCCCGCACCGCCGTGCGGGGGCGTGGTGCTTCTTGGTTGGGCCTACTCCGCAGCCGGCGCCTCGGAGCCGCCCTCGACCACCGCGGCGGCCGCTTCGGCACCCGGCTCGTCTTGATAGACGGCGATCTCGTCGACCCCGTCGCCGTTGAAGTCGCCGACGGCCGGCTTGTCGTGCGGGCCGCCGAGCTGGAAGACCTGGTCGTGGGCGTCGAGGCGGCGGTTGCCGTTGGTGTCTAGGTACCAGGTGCCGCGGCGGTAGACGCCCAGGTCGTCGATCCCGTCGGCGTTGAAGTCGCCCACCACCGGCACGTCGTCTTCCCGGCCGAAGTTGACCGTGACGTCGTCGAAGCTCCAGCGCCCGTTGCCGTCGACGTCGAGGAACCAGACGCCGTCGCGGAACACGCCGACGTTCGAGACCCCGTCGCCGTTCCAATCCCCCGCCACCGGCTTGTCGTCGCCGCTGCCGTAGCGGAACACGTGGTCGATCACGTCGGAGCGGAGTGTGCCCTCGGCGCCGGGCTGGGTGGTGCGCCGGCCGATGGCGGCCAGGTCCACCGGCGGCGGCGGGTTCTTCAGTTTGCCGCTGGGCGGGTTGGCCAGGTCGGGCAGACCCGGCTCCTCGCCCACGGCGTGCCAATCGCCCACCCACTCGTGACCGAAGATGCCGATGTCGTCTTTGCCGTCGCCGTCCCAATCGCCGACCACGGGCAGGTCCTCCTCGCTGCCCAGCTCGGCCCAGAGGTCGCCCTCGTCCCACTCGCCGTTGCCGTCCAGGTCGATCAGCCACACGCCGTCGAGATAGACGCCCACCTCGTCGATCCCGTCGCCGTTGAAGTCGCCCACCACGGGCATGGCACCGGGCACGCCGAACCGCAGCTTGCGCCGCGACGTGCCGCTTTGGCCCACGATCCACTGTGACTGACCCATGTCGGGGCCGGTCCAGGTGGCCGGGTCGAAGAAGTGGACCCGCGCCCGGCTCGAGGCGAGGCTCCCCGCGCCGTCGCGCCGCGGCTGACCCGCGTTCAGAACGCTCAGGTGCCAGGTGTAGCCCGCCGGCCCGGCCGAACCGCCAGGGATCACGGGCACGCGCACCGGGACGTGCAACGGGAAGGCCACGCCCACCAGCGGGGCCCCGCCCGGCACCTGCACCGGCGGCGGCACAAACGGCGGCGACGGCGGGTGCGGCGGCGGGATGATGATCGGCTCCTGGGAGTAGACCACCTCACTGAAGTTGTTCCCCTCCGACGACTCGCCGATGCCCAGCATGATCTGCACGATGGCGTCGTCCTTGGGATCGACCGCCAATTGCCGGAGCACGCCGGGGTCGACGTTCTGGTGCGGGTTGATAGCCACGCCGCCGGTCGTGCCGGGGGTGTCGATGCCGTCGACGTACTGTTCCGGGTGTACCTCGATGACCGTGTACTGCCCGTACTCGAGCATCGTGAACTCGTAATAGCCGCTTTGATCCGTCACAGCCGTGATCGGCTGCCCGTCGGCGCCCAACAGCGGCACGCCGCTGGCGTCGCCGAGCTGCAAGACCACGCCGGGGATCGGGGTATCGTCGGGGGTGAAAACCCCGTCTCGCACCGTGGCCGGATCGGGCGGCGTCTCGCCGTACCCGACCCGGATTGCCGGCCCGTCCTGGAACACGTAGCCGGAGATTCGCGAGGGCGTCAGCTCGCAGAAGTTGTACTCGACGGCGTCTTCGCCGGGGTCCAGCTCGACGTGCAGGATCAGGTCGCCGGCCACGTCGCCGCCGGCCGAGCCCGCGTGGGTGCGGCCCTGGAGATACTCCGGCGGCTGGATCTCTTCCACGCCGTACGTGCCCGGCTCGAGGCCACCAAACACGTACTCGCCGTTCTCGTCGGTCACGGTCTCGGCGATCCGTTCGCCTGAGGGGTCGAGCAGGTAGATGGTCACGTTGGCCAGTCGCGGCTCGTTGGGGTCGGGGATGCAGTCGCCGTTCAGCTCGGCGTGGACCCGGCCGGAGATGCTCGCGGGCCGCAGCTCGCCGAAGTTGTACTCTTGGCCTTCGACGCCCGGCTTGAGTCGCACGGCCGTGATCCGGTCGCCCGGGTTGTGCGCGGTGCCGCCCACGTTGCCGGGCGTGTCGAGGCCGTCGAAGAACCCGTCGGGCTGGGTCTCGGCCACGCCGTAAGTGCCCGGCTCGAGCCCGTCGAAACGGTAGAAGCCGGCGGAGTCGGTCGTGGTCGTCCGGCCGAAGGGCAGTCCGGCGTCGTCGAGCAGCTCGACGGTCACGTTGGCGATCGGGTCCTCGCCCGGGTCGAACTGGCCGTCCCGGTCGTCGTCGGCGTAGACGTATCCCGAAAGGGCCGCGGGCGGGACCTCGCAGAAGTCGTAGGCCACGCCGGCCACGCCCGGGCCGAGGTCGACGTCGATGATCGAATCGGGGGCCAGCAAGGCGCCCCCTTCGGAGCCGACGCGATCGGCGCCGTCGAAGTACCCGGCCGGCTGCACCTCCTCGACCCCGTACACGCCCGGTGCCAGCCCGTCGAAGAGGTACTCGCCCGCGGTGTTGGTGAGCGTGGTTTCGAGCACCTGGCCCTGCTCGTTGAGCAGGCGGATGGTCACATTGGCGAGCGTCTCCTCGCCCGGGTCGAATAGCGAGTTGCCGTTTAAGTCGACGTGGACGCGCCCGCTGATGCTGGCCGGCGGATACTCGCAGAAGTCGTAGCGCACCGCGTCGGTGGCCGGGGGCAGCTCGATCTGCGCGAGGCCATCGGGCGGGGCCACCTGGCCGCCGGAGGAGCCGACCACGTCGGGCCCGTCGAAGTACCCGGCCGGCTGCACTTCCTCGACGGTGTAAACACCCTGGCCGAGACCCCTGAAGACGTACTCCCCGTTGGCGTCGGTGAGCGTGGTCTGGAGCACGCTCCCGCCGGCGTCCAACAGCCGGATGGTCACGCCCGCCAGCGTCTCTTCGCCCGGGTCGAGCTGGCAGTTGAGGTTCAGGTCGACGTGGACGCGCCCGCTGATGCTGCCCGGCGGGTATTCGCAGAAGTCGTAGCGCACCGCGTCGGTGCCCGAGGCGAGCACGATGCCGGCCAGCCCGTCGGGCAGCTCGATCCGGCCCCCCTCGGAGCCGACGTGGTCGGGCCCGTCGAAATAGCCGGCCGGCTGCTCCTCCTCGACCGCGTAGGTCCCGGGGCGCAGCCCGTCGAAGAGGTATTCGCCGTCCGCGTCGGTCAACGTTGTGGCGATGGTCTGGCCCGTGTCGTCGAGCAGCCGGATGGTCACGTCGGCCAGGAGCTGTTCGCCGGGGTCGAACAGGTCGTTGAGGTTTTCGTCGGCGTGGACCCGGCCGCTGATACTGGCGGGCACGATCTCGCCGAAGTCGTAATCCTCGCCCGCCTGGCCGCTCGCAAGCCGGATGCCGTCGATGCGGTCGCCGGGGTTCTGGGCCGAGCCGCCGGCGTTGCCCGGGGCGTCGAGCCCGTCGAGATAACCGTCGGGCTGCTCCTCGACCACGAAGTAGTCGCCGGGGCGCAGTCCGCCGACCGACCAGGAGCCGTCGGGCGCCGTTTGGGTGCGCACGACCGAAACGCCCCAAATGTCGGTGCCCAGGCGTTCGACCTCGATCGTCGCCTCGCCGATGCCCTGTTCGCCGGGGTCCATCACGCCGTCGTTGTCGGCGTCGTGGTAAACGTGGCCGCTGAGCGACGCCGGCCGGGCCTCGGCAAAGTCGTTGTGGATGCTGTCCTCGCCGCCGAGCAGCTCGACGCCGGTGATCGCGTCCGGGCCGTCGGCCGAGCCGCGGGTTTGGCCGCCGACCGTGCCCGGCGTGGCCCCCACGCTGAAGAGCCCGTCCGGCTGCGTCTCGACCACGCGATACGTGCCCGGCAGCAGATCGTCGAACCGGTAGTTGCCCGCCGCATCGGTGGTGGTCATGCCCGTGGGCACGTACGTCGAGCCGTCGAGCGCAAGCAGCGTAAGATCGACGCTGCCGATACCCGGCTCGCCCGACTCGCGCACGTTGTCCAGATCGAGGTCCTCGAACACGGTGCCGGAGAGCGACGCGGGCAGCGGGACCTGCTCGAGCGCGGCGATCGCTCCGGCGGTGTAGACCGGCCCCGGCTCGGCCCTGTCGGGCATGTACGCACTGGGCGGATCGTAGTCGTCGTTGGGCAGGTGGGTCGGCAACCCCAGCAGCGAGCCGGCGAACTCGTCGTCGAAGTCGTCGCGGAACATGTCGCCGCCGCTGGCGTCGAAATAATGGGGTGCGGCGAACGTAGCCGCAAGGCGCGAGCCCTCGAACTCCTTGCCCTCGACCACGGCGTTGGGCTCGGGAAAGCCGCCCTCGTCCACGTCGATGCTGAAGACGAGCTTCTCGCCCGCCTCGAACCCGGCCAGCGTGAACTCGAGCAACGTGCCGCCGTCGGCCACCTGGGCGTCGAGCACCTCGAAGCCGGTATGGTCCAAAATGACCAGTTTGCCGATCGCGAACGCGCCGGGGTCGGTCTTGTCGACGTCGAAGAACGGGTCGCCGTCGGAGAGCTGGCCGTCGTCGCGCTTGTCGGTGTTGAAGCCTAGCTGCGTGAGCTCGGTCCCCGGGGCGCCGCCGAGGAAGGTGACCTCGATCAGGTCGCCCACCTCGTCCTGGCCGCTGCCGTCCTCGAAGTAGACCGCCCCGACTTCGATGGTCGGGAAATCGGCGGCCAAGAGGGTGCGCGGCTCCATGCGCTCGAACCGGCAGGTCCGCCAGATACGGCGGCCCGCCTTGTCGGACTTCGAGGAGCTTCCTGCCGCCGACTGCGCGGCCCGCCGTTTGCCAGTGCGTCGCAAACCCACGACAACCTCCGTGTTGTCTTGGCGTTGTTACGAGGAAGAACGGAGTGTTGGAGTAATGATGCGATCCTGTGCGCGATCACGCCGGCACTCCACGACTCCTTCGCTCCAGTACTCCACTACTCCATCACTCCGTCCCCCCCTCCCTCACAACGACCCCACCGCCGCGCCGTACCGCTGCGAGACCTCCCCGGAGTTGCCCGCGACCTCGCCGCTGAGCTGCCAAACGCGGATCGTGGTGTCGAAGCCGGCGGAGAAGAGCGTTCCGCCGCGGGCATCGACGGCCAGGGCGGCCACCGTGCCGGTGTGGCCTTCGAGCCGGGCGATCATCTTGCGGGCGCCGAGGTCCCAGAGCTGAATCGAGTTGTCGGTGCCGCCCGCGGCCAGCGTGCCGGGTGCGCAATAGGCCAGGGCCCGAACCCCGCCCGGCCCCGCGGTGAGCTCCGCCGCCAGCGAACCATCGGCCACGTTCCACACGCGGATCGCCGGCCCGTCGCCCGCCGCGGCCAACTGCCCTCCGTCGGGCGAAAAGGCCAGGCTGCAAATCGGGCGCGAGTCACCGGCCAGCTCCGCGATCAGCTCTCCGCTCACGCCGTCCCAGACCCGCACCACCCCGCTCCGGCCCGCCGCGGCGACCTGGCGCCCGTCGGGCGAGTAGACGACCGCCCGGACGTCGCCCTCGGGCAGCGCGAGCGTCTGGAGCACCTGTCCGCTCTCGGCGTTGTGAACGCGCAGCTTGCCGTCGAAGCCGCCGGCGGCGAGCACTCGGCCGTCGGGCCGGTAGGCCAAGGCGGTCACGGCCTGGGGGTGGCCCGGCCAAGTGCCGGCCGGCTGGCCCGAATCGACCCTCCAGAGCCTGATCCGCCGGTCGCTGCCCGCGGTGGCCACGATCGCCCCGTCCGGGCGCATGGCCACGGCATGGACCCAGTCGGTGTGTCCCGAGAGCCGCATCAGCAGCTTGCCCGAGGCGGCGTCGAAGACCCGCACCTGGTGGTCGTCGCCCGCGGCGGCCAAAATCCGCCCTAGTCGGTCCAGGGCCAGGGCCGAGACGACCGGCGGCTGTTTCGCGGCGTTTTCTTGATCGAGCCGGATCACCCGGCCGGAGGCAACGGGGCCGGCCGCTCGGGCCGTGGCGTCTGCGGCAGTCCAGGCCAAGGCGACCGCGGCCGCCAGCCGTGCTGCGGTAGATGCGATTCTCGACATCGTCTCGGTCTGCGCTAGAGGAGAAGATCGGCGCCCGCCGGCCGCACTTAGAGGCTATCTGAAGAGTTCGTAGTGACCGCATTCATGCGGTCGTCAGTCAGCCGAACTAGGCGTTTTCGCAGGAAGGCCCGATGAATCGGGTCACTACAAACACGCTTCGGATAGCCTCTCGGTCAACCGGCGCAAATAGACTCCTCTTCTTCATCGGCCGGAGGGGGCCGTAGCCGTGTGCGAAGTTTCCGAGAAATGCGGGTGGGGGAAGATGGGGAAGTTGGAAAAGAAGGAACGCCCGCCACCCGGACTTTGGGCCTGGGAGCCGAGCAAGCGCCGCCCACCACACCCCCATGTTGCGGCGACCCCCAGCCGCCCTACAATCCTTCAGGAGGAGGAGCTCCGATGGGAATCTTCGATTGGCTGAAGGGCGAGCGAAGCAACGTCGAGGTCGCCAATGACCTAATCTGGCTGACCAAGGCGGCGAAGTTCGCCGGAATTTCGGCGCAACTCAGCGAGATCCTCGCCGGGCCGGATGCCCCCGACGCGATCTTCCTGGCGGCGCATTTTCAGGACTGTCTTGATGAGTTCCGTTCGCTGGCTGCCAGCGGGGGTTTTGACCCTGACCGAGTGATGGTCACAACCGCCGACGCGCTGGCCGGTCACTCGGCGTCGGGTATGGGGTTGGGTGAGAATCAGGCCGTCCTAATCGTGGTGGCCGAGCGACACCCTCTCCGTTCACACGACGAGGCCATAGCCGACTTTGCCCGCACTCTCCCATGCCGTTGTCGTTTGGTCTTCCACACGTCCCTGGAAGACCCTTTGATGCGGGTCTTCGCCGGCGAATGGGTTCAGAACCTGCTGAAGCGGCTCGGCATGTCCGAGAACGAGGCCATCGAGAGTCGAATGGTGGCCCGCAAAGTAACGCAGGCCCAGAAGACGATCGAAGGGCACGCGAGGGGGGACTTGCCCGCCGATTCGGCCGAGGAGTGGATCAAGCTAAACCGAAGGGGCTGAGGGGCAGGCGGGGCGCCATCGGATGAATGGATTGTAAACGAGCAAGAGCATCGAGCAGCCCATGAAAATCCTCTTCCTCCACGGCTGGCAATCGACCCCGGGCGGTCTGAAGCCGACCTACTTGCGTGACCACGGCCACGAGGTTCTCAACCCCGCTTTGCCTGACGACGATTTCGACGCTGCGGTCAGGATCGCTCAAGAGGAGTTCGACCGGGGCGAGCCCGACGTTGTGGTCGGCAGTTCCCGGGGCGGGGCCGTCGCCATGAACATCGACTGCAAGGACACGCCCCTCGTCCTGCTCTGCCCGGCCTGGAAGACGTGGGGCACGGCGACCAGGGTGAAGCCGGGCACGACCATCCTGCATTCACGGGCCGACGAGACCGTGCCGTTCTCCGATTCGGAGGAGCTGGTCGAGAACAGCGGCCTCTCTGCGGAAGCGTTGATCGAAGTTGGAACGGAGCACCGGCTGGCCGATGAGGAGTCGTTGGCGATGATGTTCAGGACGGTGGCGAGCCAGGCGGAGATGGAATAGGGCCGGCCATGGACCAGGAGAAGGGAAGCTCCGCACCGCAGCCCGGTGTCGGGCTACCTCGTGTTGCGCAAGGTCGAGATAAGTCGGGCTTCCGAGGATCAGGGCGGGCCGCTTGAGGTCACTGTGCGGCTCATCAATCCCTGTTGATCAGTTCATCCAACTGCTCTCTGGTTGCATTTTCCAGGATTCCCGACGACAATTCACGAATGCTCTGCCCCGAAAACTATCCGGTGATAGAACCATGAAGACCGCGATCATGCACCTCACGGCGCTGCTGGCCCTGGGCACGTCAACCCAAGCCAACGCCCAGCTAACGGATCAAGCCCTGGCGAGGGCAAAGCAACTAAAGGCGGAGATTAAGACCTTCCGCCTCGAACTACTCTACAACGGGCAAGAGGACAAGCCCTTTTACCGGCTGGTCCTCAGCGTGCCGCCCATCGGCTACGACCGCAGCAATCCCTTCTACCGCCTCGCCCGGATCACCGAGTCCCCGGCCGTGAAGATCATCGACCATCTCGTCGGCGAGGGCTTCCTCGACGGGGCATTCGACCTGCGGGCCAAGACGAAACGACCGCCGCCGACCATGCCGGGATACGTGATGAGGGCGTCTACCCAGGGCATAGCGTTCCAGGAAGACCTGGGCTGGGGCCTGCCGATGCTCGAGCGGCTGGACGGGTTGAGGAAGGTCTTGGACGGCGATGCGGCGAGAGGGATGGATCTCTTGCTCGGGAGGCTCAGCGGGCTGAGGAGGGAGTGGGAGAAGGAGTCCGCCGGCAATTGGAAGAAGCTGTATGAGGACCAGGCTTGGTACAAGAACCACAGGCAGCCCGAACAGGTCTTCCGTGGCACGCTTCAACGGCACCGGGAGCCTGAAGTCTCCATACTGCAAAGGCCCCACCGCTACAAGCTCGGTGACCGCTTCATCTATCCCGGCAGGGAACATCCCGAGTTGGAGAAGCTCATCGGCCGGGAAGTCGAAGTGCGCGGAAAGCCATACGACGTGGAGTTGGAGGGCCGGTCGGTGCGAGAGATCTGGCCGGCGGCGGTTCGAGCGGCAGGGCCGTCTGTACAACCCGATTTCTCCGGCCTGAAAGAGGGCATTACTCTACCCGAGGCGAGGGAAATCCTCGGTTCAATCGGACGTTTGCGTGAAAACTCTATGCTCGAAGAGTCGATTTACGACTTTGACTTTGACAAGAGGTCGGCGGTGTTGATTGTTGACAGACGAGCCTCACCAGCCATCGTCACCAAGGTGGTCATCTGGAACCACGGCAAGACGGTCCAAGAGGTCCGTGCTGAACGAAGAAGGAAATGGCAGGAATGGGTTGAAGCCCATTCGCCGAAGGAGTAGCTCAACGCGATCCAATGACAAAGGTCTCGATTGATGGAGAAGTTGGCGTTCCGGTACGAACGGGATTTCGGGTTCGCCGGGCTGAACCACCGGTTCTACCGGATTTCGGCCGGTGACTGGCCCGTGCAAAAGGAAAGACAGGTGTGAGCGACAACCCTAACCATCAACGGTTCCAAGCGGCCTACGAAGGCAAGCCACCGTGGGATCTCGGCCGGCCGCAGAGGGCGTTCGTCGAAGTCGCCGACCGGATCACCGGATCGGTCCTGGATGCGGGCTGCGGCACGGGCGACAACGCCCTGTTCTTTGCCCGGCGTGGGCAGCCCGTCGTCGGCATCGACTTCGTTGAGTTCCCGATCTTGGAAGCCAAGCGCAAGGCCGAGGAACTCGGCGTGGAGGCCGAATTCCTGCAGATGGACGCCCTGAAGCTGACGAGCCTGGACCGCCGGTTCGACAGCGTGATCGACTGCGGGCTGTTTCACGTGCTCTCGGATGCGGACCGCGGTCCCTACGTCGCGGGCCTGGCCCACGTCACGAAGCCGGGCGGAATGGTCTTTCTGATATGTTTCAGCGACGAGGAACCACATGACAGGGGGCCACGGCGGATCAGGCGGGACGAAATCCGAGACGCCTTTTCCGACGGCTGGCTCATCGAGTCGATCAGGCCGTCGCAGTTCGAGCCGAGTCCCGAGTCCAAGGGAAGATACGGGGGCGGCGGCCCGAAGGCTTGGTTCGCCGTCATTCGGCGGGGGAGTTGAAGCCGTTGGGCCGGCCGAAGAGTAGGTTACCTGTTCCCCCGGCCCCGTGCCCGCGGGAGAAAGGACGTGCTGAAATGGTCAGCTTTCAATACCTCTACAAAGGGCTGTGCGGGCTGGCCAATGCGCATCGAGCCAGCACTCTTGCCGGGCACTTAGGAGCGGCGGTGGCGGCAGGGTATTTCTTCGGCGAAGACCAGACCGATCTGGACGACGTTGTCTATCGGGGCATCGAGAAGGAACTCGAGCGGATCATCCGTGGCGAGGAAGCCATTTGGTTCGATTCCAAGAAGGCGGGGATCACAATTGCCGAACTGTTTGAGCCGTTGCCCGAAGAGCGTCCCCGGGAAGATCTGATCCCCACGATTGCGGAGGCGCTCTCACGAAACGTCGATCAGACACGGCAATCGGGGCACAACGTCATCTTCGCTGCTATCGCCCTTCGAGGACTGCACGACCACCCTCAATACGCCACGCCGAACATCGTCGCCGGGATACGGAAGCTGATCGAAGGGTTCAACGATGCGCCTCCGGGACGTGGGTATTACGGGAAGGAAGCGGGATGGCGCGTCGGCAAAGCGTCCCTACCGCACGACGACGACTTTCCGCCTTACAAGGACCTGCATCAGATGGCAAACGTCGTCATCGACGAATTGATCGACACGGCGTCGGTTCGTCGCCAAGGGTACGGCGGGTTGTGGCACGTTATCAACCATGCGGCCGGGATCATCGAGCTGTCTTTGTTCGGCTACAAGCGTCTCGCCCAACGATCGCTCGCCGCTCACCGGCACCACGTTCGTCTGTGGCGGTCCCTGCCCCACGTCGAAGCGGAGCTGGGGCCCGTGAAGAAGGCGAGCCACGATCCGCGACGGCCGGAGTACTGGACGACCGGCACGCTGAAACGAGATGAAGCCCGTCTCACGCATCGCATCAAGACGCTGTACGGGTTCTTCACCTTGCTGCGGTTCGTGAAGGACGAAGAGAAGCGAAAGCAGGCCCAGGACAGTCTGCTCTATCTCATGGCATAGGACCGCCCGGCACACACGGGCAGTGAAGAGCGGGCTTCCCCTTTTCGTCCTACCGCTTGATCAGCGGCACGAACTTCCGCTCGCCGAAGCCGGTGTAGAGCTGGCGGGGGCGGTGGATTCGCATTCCGCCCGAGGCCTCGTGCATCTCGCGGAAGTGGGCGATCCAGCCCGGCAGCCGACCCAGGGCGAAGAGCACCGTGAACATCTCCTTGGGGATGCCCATCAGGCGGTAGATGATGCCCGAGTAGAAGTCGACGTTCGGGTAGAGCTTGCGCTCGACGAAGTACTCGTCGGAGAGCGCTACCTCTTCGAGCTCCTGGGCGATCTCGAACAGCGGGTCCTTGCGCTGGTGGGTCTCGAGCAGCTTGTGGCAGGTCTCCTTGATCAGCTTTGCCCGGGGATCGTAGTTCTTGTAGACCCGATGGCCGAAACCCATCAGGCGGAAGGGGTCCTCGGGGTTCTTGGCCCGGTCGACGTACTTCCCCAGGTTGCCGCCGCCGGCCACGATCTCCTCGAGCATGTTGATACATGCCTCGTTGGCCCCGCCGTGCAGCGCCCCCCACAGGGCGCAGATCCCCGCCGAGATGGCCGAGAACAGGTTCACCGTGCTCGAGCCCACCATGCGCACCGTCGACGTGCTGCAGTTTTGCCCGTGGTCGGCGTGCAGGATCAACAGCAGGTTCAGCGCGTCGACGAAGTCCGGGTCCTGCTTGTACTCCTCGGTGGGCACCCCGAACATCATCCGCAGAAAGTTCTGGCAATAGGTCAGCCCGTTGTCCGGATAGATGAACGGCTGGCCGATCGACTGCTTGTAGCTGAACGCGGCAATCGTCGGCATCTTGGCCAGCATCTGGAAGATGGCCAGCTCCATCTGCTCCGGGTCCGAGGGGTCGAGCGAGCCGGGGCAGTAGATCGCCAGCGCCCCGACGGTGGAGCTGAGGATGGCCATTGGGTGGGCCTCGGGCGGAAAGCCCGCGAAGATGGTCTTCATCCCCTCGTGCAACAGCGTGTGCCGCCGCACGTTCGTGCGGAACTCCTCGAGCTGCTCCGACGTGGGCAGCTCCCCGTAGATCAGCAGATAGGCCGTCTCCGAAAAATCGCACCGCTCGGCGATCTCCTGGATCGGGTAGCCGCGGTAGCGCAGTATCCCCTTTTCCCCGTCGATGTAGGTGATGTCGCTGGTGGTCGAACCCGTGTTGGCGTAGCCGTCGTCGAGCGTGATGTACCCGGTCTGAGCCCTCAGATCCGAGATCTCGATCACCCGTTCCCCTTCGGTGCCGACGTGGATCGGCAGCTCGTACTCCTTCTCGCCGAGCAGGAGCTTGGCTTGGTTGACGTTCATCGCAGTCCTCGATTCGGGTGGTCAGGGGGCCGCGAACCGGGCCGACCGGAGCAGACAGACCGCCCCCGGTCGGCCCGCCAACGAGACTTCCGAGCCCATCTAGTCTAGTCCGCGGCCGCGCCCGCCACAACGGCCGGAGGGGTTTCGGCGCCGTAACCCTTTTCATAGCAAGGGGTTACGGATTGGCTGACTTGCCGCGGTCGGGGGGCCAGGAGGGTGGGACGGAGTGGCACTGCGTCCTACAGGACCATCTCGCCGTAGGAGCCGGGCAGCAGGTCTTCCGGCCCGATCGCGAACCGCCCGATGAGATCCTGCACCTGGGCATGGCCGGCGGCCGGGTCCATGGCCGGCCCCAGCACCGCCTCGAACTCCAGGAACCGGCCCAGCCCCACCACGTCGTCGAGGTGGATCCGCACGTTGCCGACCAGGAAGACCTCCCGCCGCTTCTCGACCACGCCGCGGACCCCCAGTGCGGCCGATAGCGCGGCCTTGAGCGTCTGGGGGTTCGAGACCGGCACCAGGCGGTAGTCGCTCGCCTTGGGGCCATGTTCGTCGGGCCGGGCGTACCAGACGAGCTGCGCCGAGAGCCCGTCGATCTCCCGCAGCTTCAGCCGCCCCTCGCGGCAGTGGAAGTACGTGTCGACCTGGTGCTGCACGCCCAGCCGGTTCGTGGCGATCTCTTCGGCGACGCGCCGGGCCGCGCCCAGATCCGCCAGCCGGGCCTTCAGCTCGATGTTGCGCACAGGCCCCCCCCTCCAAGAATCGCGTAGAAGCAGACAAAGGGGGCGGGGGAGGAGTGTGGGAGTATTGGAGTGCTGCGCGCCGCCCCTTCTCTCCTTCCCTCAGTCCCTCCTTCCCTCAGTCGCTCCGTCGCTCACCCCCGTCCCTACCGCATCCGCCCACCACCCCCCAGCACCGTAACATGCTGGGCCATGATGTGGTAGGCCCGCTGCTCGGGGATGTAGCCTCGGGTGCCGTTGACTCCGACCCGCTGGCCCACGTAATGGCCCAGCGGCACCCCGGCCGAGGGGGTGACGTAGCACGCGACCTCCCCGTCCTCGTCCACCAGCGCGTAGCGCGGGGCGTCGAGCTTCTGCGAGACCACCGGGGTCAGGCGCCCGACGCCGTCGAAGCCCCCGCCCGACGCCGCTGGCCGCTCTGGCGCCGCGCCCGGGCCCGGCGACGCAGTCGGGTCGGAAGCCGGGGGCGACGCGGCCGCCACGTCCGACTCCCGCCGCGCCAACAGCCCATCCGAAAAGGGGTCTGACCCCTTAAGTCGAGGGGGTCCGACCCCTTTTCGGGAAGACACCAGGTCCACCTCGCGGCGGAACGTGCTGAGCGTGGCGTAGTGACTCTTGATCCGCTCGAAGCGGTCGATTTTCGTGAGCAGCACCTTGACCAGCCCCCGCTCGACCGCCGTTTGGGCCTGGCGCTTAAGCCCCTCCGCCGCGAGACGCAGGTCGCCGAACGCCCAGACCGTGGGCTCCTCGACCACCATCGTCGAAAGCTCCAGGTCCAGCTTCCCAAGCTCGTTGCGGTACTCCTCGGGGGTCAACTTGCGCCGCACCTCGGGCTCGTAGTGGAAATCATAAGCCTCGGCCGGATCGGCGTCCGTCGCCTCCGGCTCGTGGTCCGCTGCCGTGGGCTCGTCGAAACGGCGGTCGTCACGCGGCGACGGATCGAGCGGCGGCAGCTCACCGCCACGCTCCACGCCCGGCGAGACCTCCTCGTCCTCGTACGAAACGGCCCGGGCCGGCGCGTCGTGCGCGTCCGATGCGGAGGTCACCTCGATCTCTCCGGCCGTTCCAATTTCCGCGGCGGCTTCGCGCCCCGTTTCCGCTCCGGCCGCCGCCCGCGTTCTTCGCACGCCGGAAGCCCGGTAATCGGCATCCACGTACTTCCCAAACACCCAGCGGAACTCGCCCGAGGGCGGGGCGATCTTGTACCAGGTCTGCCGGTTCGGGCCGGTGCCCACCTCCTTGACGTCCAACAGCTCGATCACCTCGCCCTTGTGCAGCCGGACCTGGATCACGTCGCGGATGTCCGAGAACCTGCTCCCCACCCGCGCGGCAACGCCGTCTTCGGTCGCCACGGCCAGGTTGTTGCCTCCCTGTGTAAGGTACTTGCCCGAGACCCACGTAAAACTCCCTTCCGGCGGCCGGATCGCGTACCACCCGCCCGGATCGTGGCGATAGACCTCCACTTCGTCGCCCTCCTGGAGCTTGTCGGTCGGATAATAGGTCTGCCCCGGCCCGCTCCGCACGTACACGTCATCGGCCGTGATACACGCCTTGTACGGGAAGATCGTTTCCTCACCGGCAGCCTGGGCAACCAGCAGGAAGTAGGCAATCCACGGAATTACCGAGCGGAGCATCGGCACACACCTCCCCGAGCTTGGGAGCGTCGGAATCGAAAGCAGGAAGGACCGCAACGGCCGCGCGCACCACGACAAGCGAAGAGAAAGGTAGGCCGGGGCTTGTACCGAAAACCGTCCCTGCGGGCAAGGGCAATCGGGATCGCCGACGATAGCACCGACAGCACGATCGCAACGAGCGGCGAAGGTCCGGCGCTGCGTCCCGTTCAACGCCCGGTGAGCGAACCCAGCCGGCCACGGCGAGCAGGTCGCGCCACAACGGGCTCCTCGCCCTCCGACGCCCACGATGCGCCGCGTCCTAGCCCTATCTAGACCCCCGAAAAAGAGCTGCGCCCCTCTTCTTCCCGTGCGAGCTCAGCGAGGTCCTTCTGTTCTTCGGCCACGCGCCAAGTCGAGACTACCCAGACTGCCGTTTGTCAAACCTGGTCCCTTTTCCTTTTTCCTGCTGCAGCGTAGGATGGAGGTCGCGGGTGCTTGCATCTGGACGGCCGTATACACGTGTTTGTGCGTGCGTCGCGCTTGGAATATCGCGGAAGCGTGCGGTACCTTCGACTGCACCATGTTAGAGCAGAGGGCCGACCGATGGCGTCGAAATCTCGCACTGAGAACAGCAGCGTCGTTCTAGTCCTCGGGGCTGGTGCGTCCATGGCGTATGGGCCTCCGGTTATGAACGCTTTCATGGATGTGGCCAGACGGCGGTATTTCCAGCGACAGAGGACCGACAACGCTCTCACAGAATGCTACGAAGAGCTTCTAACCTTCCACGAGTACTGTCGTGGCTCTTCTTGGGCGTTCAAACGCAATTGGGACAACATGGAAGAGTTGTACACGCAGGCCGACCTGCTACGCCTTTCGGCGCCAGCGAGCGAAGCCGATGCCGCCCGGGAGCGCTGCCAGCGAATCGCTTGGACGATTTGGGATGTGTACCGTGCGTGTGACCCGAAGAGTTTCCAGTTCGCCGAGATTTGTGGCAAGGTTATTGAAACAGGCTATCACCCCGTCGTTATCACCACGAACTACGATCTCCTTTGTGAGCTGTCACTGAAGGCTCGCAACAAGAGCGTTTCGTATCCGGGTTTCTCTTCGGAAGCGATTTGCTCTGGCGACGCAAAATGCCACGCGCAGCTTGGAGACAGTGAGGCGTCCGGAGCCGAACCCCCCAATTCCGTCCCGGTGATCAAGCTGCACGGATCAGCGAACTGGTTTTCCCTTCGCGGTGAATGGTACGCGTTCGACGATTGTGCGTATCTTAGCGGCGACATCCATTTTCCAGACCTTCCTCGAAGGCTCAAAACAGTTGCAGACCGTCCCGGTAATTCACCACCGAGCGCTGATAGCAATGGCGCAGTTGCTGAAGTTGAGCCTGCAATCATTCCTCCGATGCTCGGGAAGAGTTCCGCGAATCGCGTTATTGCGTCTCAGTGGAATAGGGCGATCGAAGAACTATCTCGGGCAAGACAAATCTGGGTAGTCGGCTACAGCTTTCCGACAACAGACATGTTCATGACGCGACTTCTAACCCAGGGTGTACAAAACAACTTCGATCTGGACGGATTCTACATTGTGGACACAGCTCCTTGGGACACCTGGAAGCCAAGATTGGATGAGATGGTCGGAACCATGCTGCGAAAACGAACGTGGTTCATCAACCTACGTGCGGCTCAAGTATTCGGCACGATGTTCGGAAACCGCGCTGATCAGTGGTTCCTGCATATCAGCAGAGTGCACGAAAGGTTGGCACAGTCGCCGCCATTTCAACTGGAATAGCGCATCTGAGGGCCGGTCTTGGGGTCCACCTCACTTTCATCTTGAGCTGTCGCACCTGTGGGTGCGATCCGCGTCTCGCGTTCGCACTCTCCGTCTGAGCCGCCTCCACCAGCATGAATGCGGTCTCCACGATTGCGAGCTAATCCGAGCAACCGCTACAAGGTCGCGCCGCCCCCGGCGACCCCCGCCGACCCTGTGTCGGTGGAAGGATGATTGGAGGCTACGTGGCACCCACCATTACCCCTTCCCACCACGGTTCGACGGGGACCGCGACGTTAGCTTCCAGTCAGTGCCCCACCGACGCGGGGTCGGTGGTGGCGGCAGGTTGCGCGTCTGCTTGCCAATGCCACGGGCTTGCCCCGTGGTGGTTCACGTTCGTCGCTACGCGAGGTCCCGCCGGGCCCCGATGCCATACCGTTCTTTTCCCCGGGGGTGGCTTGCGCGGCGGCGCGTAGCGGGGAGCGTAAGGTTCCACGGGGCAAGCCCGTGGCATTCCTTTCTGGGGGGTGGGCCGCTGAGTGGGGTGATCCGCCCTCTTTGTGCGACGCGCCGGTTCGAAGGGGACGCGATGGCCGGCGGGGCGACGCTGTGCCAAAGCGGCGATGAATCGCCGCACTCCAAAGGGCGGGCACGTCCAACAATCCGGCGCGGGCGTTGGCGATCTTTTTGGCCACCGGGGCGTCAACTGACCAACAAATACCCCTATGTCACGTAAGTCCTTGCGGCGCCTGGAGATAAATTGGCTCAATTCTTGGCACGTTTGCACTATGGGGGGTGTGCAGCAATTGCGGCAGCCGGCCGGCATGGCAGTCGGGGGCGGGGGTCGTGTCAAGTGGGGTGGTGGGGAGCTAAGGGGTTGCGGGGAAAGGGGTTACGGGGGACGGGTGTCCAAGAGGGTTTTCGAAGGTCCCTCAGCAGAGGGGGCTGCGCAAAAGTGGCCAATGGACAATACCCTAAAGGAGCGCTTGTTACATAAAGATCACCGGTTTGGTGCCTGTTCCGAAGTATCGGCGCCGCAAGGGGTTACGACGCGAAATTACCCATCTTGTTAAAGACGGCCCAAAAACCAAAAATAGGCGCGGGCCGTTGACGGAAGCCGTTGGGGGCAAACGGGTTAAGTGCCGTCCAAGAATACCCACTGAACAGCGTTTTTTTGGCCACCAGTCGGGGGGCGGTTTCGTCGACGTAAGTCCTTGCGCCGTAAGGGGCTCCGGATCGGGCCGAGTGGCCCAAAATGGCATTGCCGGAGTTCGGTCCAACAATTCAGTATGGCCCAAGAAACCTGCCGGAAGGGCCGCCGGGGACGGGCGAGATTGGACAGCAGGGGTTGCCGAGGGGGCCTCTTCCGGACGCGGCTGCCATCGCTCCCCACTTCCCGCTCCCCACTCCTCGCTCCCCTCCGTCCTCTGCCCGCCGCCCCCTACTCTGTCCCGGCCCGCCACCGCGGACAGGCCACACCGGCGGGCCTGTCGCCGCGGGTCGGCATTTGTTAGGGTAACGGTTTGCGCGCCGCGAAGCGGCCTCTGCCGTGTCCGTCTGCTCGAACCCCCGGCGTTTCTCATGCCTTTGGACCCCAACGACCTCTGCCCGGGCGGCAATCGTAAGAAGATCAAGTTCTGTTGTCCCGATCTGGCCGGGGAGCTGAAGAAGATCGGCCGGATGCTCGAGGGGAAGCAGCATCTGGCCTGCCTGCAGCACGTCGAGCACCTGGCCGAGCAGCACCCGGATCGGGCCTGCCTGCTGGCCGCCAAGGGGCTGCTTCTGCGCATGGCCGAGCGACTGGACGAGGCCGTGGCCAATGCCGAGCGGTTTCGCCAGTCCCACCCCGAGAACCCGGCGGCGTGGGCCGAGTCGGCGATCTGCACCGCGGCCGCGGGCGAAGAGGCCCGCCAGGCCATGGAGTTTCTCCAGCAGGCGATCCAGGCCAGCCGCGAGGGGATGCCCAACCGGGTCTACGACGCCATCGGAATCGTGGCCGAGGCCCTGTTGACCGACGGGGAGTGGCCGGCCGCCCGCGGCCTGCTCCAACTCCAGATGATCCTCGACCGGGAGGATCCTCGCCCGGTTGAGATGCTCGTGGAGATGAACCGCTCGCCGGCGGTCCCGCTGTTGCTCAAGGACGACACGCCGCTGGGCGTGCCGCCGGAGGGCACCCCCTGGAAGGAGCGTTTCGAGGAGGCGATGCAGCCCCTGCGTCGTGGGAGCTGGCAGGGTGCGCTGGAACGTTTCGAGGCCCTGGGCGCGGAAGTGCCCGACGCTCCGCTCGTCTGGCGCCACGTGGCCAGGCTCCGCGCTTGGATGGCCGACACCGAAGGGAGCCGTGAGGCCCTGCGGCGGTTTGCCGCCCTCGCCCCCGAGCTGGAGAGCGCGGTCGAGGCCGAGGCCGCGGCGATGCTCATGGGCGGCGACCCGCTGGGCGACATGACGGACGTGCTCTTCCTGGAGTGGACGGTCGACGACGCCGACCGCCTGCTGGCCGAGCTGGCCCTCTCGGACCGGGCCGTTGGGGTCTCGATCGACCAGGGCACGTGGGACGACGAGGACTCGCCGCCGCCGAAGGGTTCGTACGTGCTGGTAGACCGGTCGACGCCAGAATCGGCCGCCGGCCTGAGGGTCGACGCCATACCCCGGGTCCTCGGCCAGACGTTCGTCTTCGGCCGGCAGACCGACCGCGACGCCCGGCTAGAGCTGGTCGGCGTGGCCGCGAGCGAGCTGGAGGCCGCCAAGGAGCTAGTCGGGCGGATCGGCGGCGACGCGATCCGGCCGGAGCCGAAGCAGGAGACGCTGGGCAGCGTTTCGGCCAGCCGCCGGCTGCTCGAGCGGCGATGGCGCCTGCCGCAGGACGTCACGCCCGAACAGTTCGACGCCCTGGCCGCCGAGCACGCCGAACGTGCCTTGCTGCGGGAGTGGCCCGAGTTGAAGCTCGGCGCGCTGGAGGGCCATTCGCCCCGCGAGGCGGCCGGCGACGAGGAGTCGCGGGCCCGCGTCCTGGCGGCCGTGATGATCCTGAAGGGCTACGTCGAGCAGGTCTTGGACCCGGCGTTCGATTTCAACCGGCTGCGGCGTGAGCTGGGCCTGCCCGAGCTTGCGCCGATCGACCCGACGACCGTCGAGATGGCCGAGCTGCCGCTGGTGCGGCTGGAGCGGGTGGAGGCCGAGAAGTGTGCGGACGAGGCATTGCGACTAGGTTTTCGCCGGGCGGTTGCCTTTGCCGCGGCCGGGGCATTGCCGGCGTTCGCCCGGGAGATCGCTCGCCGCGAGAGCTTCCGTGGAACGGAGGAGCAGCTCGGGGCCTGCCGGCTCCTGGCCCGGACCGAGCGCGACCGGAACGAGGCCCTGAGGTACGTCGAGCAGGGGCGCCGCGCGGCCGAGGCGGCCGGTGGATCGTCGGCCGCCTGGGACCTGATGGAGCTGTCGATCCATTTCGCGCACCAGGACGCCGACGAGGTCAACCGACTGCTAGTCCACATTGAGACGGAGCATATCCACGAGCCGGGCGTGAGGGAGGCCGTGGTGAACATGCTGGTGCAGGCGGGCGTGATCCGGCCCGACGGCAGCCCGGCGGTCGAGCCCGAGGAGGTGGCCGCGGCCGCTTCCGCCGCCGAGGCCCCCTCGCCCCCGGGCGCCGAGCCCGGCAAGCTCTGGACGCCCGACAGCGAATCGGGCGGCGGGGGCGGCAAGCTCTGGACGCCGGACTGACGTGGGGCAGGCATCCCTGCCTGCCGGATTCGTAACCGTCCAGCCCTTTGGCGAAACGGCCCGTACGACGGCCTTCCAAGGCCGTCGAGGGCTTCGATGCGACACCGACGGCCTTCCAAGGCCGTCGAGGGCTTCGATGCGACACCGACGGCCTTCCAAGGCCGTCGAGGGCTTCGATGCGACACCGACGGCCTTGGAAGGCCGTCGTACTTCGGACGGGTCAAACGCCGGCAGGCCCAGATGCCTGCCCAACTCTCCCCCGCGAATCGTTGGACACGGGGTCTCGCCGCTGCGATAATCGGTTCGCCACCCACTTAGCGCGATACCAGGGGGACCCTCCCATGTCACGTCGTGCCCTTTTCGGCGTCGTGTGTGTGATTCTCCTCGGACTTCGGGCAACGGCCGCCGAGTCCAAGCGCCCCTACCGGTTGCCGAGCGTGGACATCCGAGAGCGCGTCATCTGGGGCGCGGCCTGCGAGCTGCCCGGCGGGGGCGGCCTGGCCTTCGGTGGGCAAGACCAGCTCTCCGACGACGGCCGGCCGCACACCCGCGTCAAGCGGAACGGGGAGTGGACGGCCATCCGCGGGTCGCTTCGTGCGGCCAATCCGCTCCAGCCGCTGTACGACCGAGCGATCGAGCTTCGCGACCGGCAGCGGTTCGCGGCCGCCCGGGCGCGGTTCACCTACTTCAAGGGCATCGACGCCGACGCCGTGGCCGAGCGGGCACGGGGTGAATCACTCTTGCTGTTGAACCGCCAGATCGGCTCCGGTTTGGAGAAGCTGCTCGCCGACCTGAACGACGCGAAGCGCACCAGCCCGTTGAGCCCCTACCAGTCGGACCAGGCGGCCCGGGCGATCGACGCGATCAAAGCGGCGGCTGAAAGCGCGGCGGCCTTGCCGCCCGAGGCCACGCCCGATAGCGTCCGCGCCCTCTCGGCCGGCGCGATCCGCACCGACCAGGCGGCCGAGCTATTGGACGCCGAGCCGCCGGCCCGGGCCCTAAGCCCGATCGTCTACGACCCGAAGACCCGGCTGTTCGTCCTCTTCGGCGGCGACCATTGCGATTATCTCACCAACGACACCTGGGTATTCGACCCCAAAGAGCAGCAGTGGGAGCAGCGCCACCCGCCGGCCGCTCCGCCGCCCCGGGCCAACCACGAGCTCAAGGCCAACGGCGACGGCACCGTGACGCTCACCGGCGGCTACACCTACTTCTCGAACACCGACTACTGCGGCGGGCAGTATGTTGACATCGGCGACGGCCCGTGGACTTACGACGTGGCGGCCAACCGCTGGACCGGCACCGGCGAGGCGGCCGAGGACGACGCCCGGGTCTATCGCACCGGGCCGTTCCTGCCCGAGTATTTCTTGGAGGGCCCTAAGCCCGACCCGGCCGCCCACGAGAAGCGGCTTTCGGATCTGCCCCCGAACACCTGGGTCGCCATGGAACCGCCGCTCCTGCCGCATTTGAACCGCGACTGGGGCTCGGCCACGCTGGACCCCGACCGCGACCTGATCCTCCGCTTCAGCGGCGGCCACTCGGCCCACGGCGGCACGGACGTCCTGCACTACCACCTCTCGACCAACCGCTGGGAGTTGCCCTTCCCGGTCGAGTTCCCGCTGGGTCAGCTCTACTCGAACACGTCCTATCCCGAGGGCTACAACTTCAACCGCCGGCCCTGGGTCACCGGCCACACCTATCAGAACTACGGCTACGACCCGGTGCTCAAGAAGATGCTTTTCGCCGGCCAGAAGACGCACACCTACGTCTACGACCCGACCACCGCCGATTGGGTCGGGCGCTTCGCAAAGCCGGAGGGGATGGTCTACAACAGTTGCTTCTACACGATCACGATTTGCCCGACGCCACGTTGCACCGAGTGTTGGACGGCCGCTGGTCAGTTGTATCGCTTCGATGCGGAACGATACCAGTGGGTGCGGCGGGAATACATGGGCGAGGAGCTGCCCGGGGCGGTCGTCGACAACTCCACGTTGGCCTACGACTCAAAACGCGACCGGCTGCTCTTTTGGCGCAAACCCTATGGCAGGGACCACGCCTACGACGGCCAGATTTATGCCTTCGAGCGGAAGGACTTGCGAGTCACTACTCTCTCGCCCGAGGGCATGGCCGGCGCGGGCGCGATCCCCTACCTCTGCCAGATCCGCTACGACGAGCGGCACGACCTGATGCTCGTCGGGGCCACGCTCCCGCCGGACGCGGACGGCTTTCGGCGAACGCCGGCCTACGACTGCGAGAAGAACCGCTGGATCTCGCTCCGCATCACCGGCGATGACCCCCACGGCGAGAAGGGCCGCAACGTCTCGCTGGGCATGATGTACGACACGAAACGAGGGCTGTTCTGGGCCGTCGACACCAACAGCCGGGTGTTCGCCCTGCGCCTCGATCCGGAAACGGCCGATGTGCGGCCGCTTGAGTAACCCGGGAACGGGCGACCGGCGGTTTTCGCCACACGGCGGGCAAGCCCGCCCGCTACACGGGGAGGTTGGAATGTTGAGCCCTGAACCCCGAACCCTGAACTCTTCGCGGCCGGCCGGCTGGCGGGTGGTGATGCCCGCAGTCGCGTTCGCGCTGGCGTTCGCTTCAGCCCGGGCCGCCGAGCTGCCGCCAAAGACGTTTGTCAACTCAATCGGCATGACGATGGTCCCCATCCCCGCCGGCGAGTTCACGATGGGGTGCGGGGAAGCCCCGCCGGAGTCGAAGGAGGAGTGGGAGAATCGCGATTGGGACGAATCGCCGGCCCATCGGGTGACGATTTCGCGGCGGTTCTTCATGGCCGCCTGTGAGGTGACCAACGCCCAGTTCGAACGGTTCGATCTGGAACACAAAGAGCTGCGAGGGCAGTTCCGCGTGTCGGAAACGGACGACGAGCCGGTCACCATGGTCACCTGGCAGCAGGCCGTCGACTTCTGCCGCTGGCTCTCCGAGGAGGAGGGCCGCCCGTACCGGCTGCCGACCGAGGCCGAGTGGGAATACGCCTGCCGCGCCGGCACGACCACGACTTTTTCCACCGGCGAGTCGCTCACGCCCCGCGCGGCCAACATCGGCCTCGGCCCCGACGGGAAGAAGCGGGAGAGCACCATGCCCGTGGGCAGATGCCCGGCCAACCCCTGGGGGCTGTTCGACATGCACGGCAACGTCGAGGAGTGGTGCCTCGACTGGTTCGGGCCCTACGCCGCCGGGCCGCAGACCGATCCGGTCGGCCGGGCCGACGGCTGTGCCCGGGTCAAGCGCGGCGGCAGCTACTCGATCGCAAGCTGGAAGGACGACAACTCGCGGTACTGCCGCAGCAGCAACCGCTCGGGCCACCTGCCGGAGGACGCCAACCGCTGCACCGGTTTTCGCGTGGTGCTGGGCGAGATCCCGCAGAGCAAGCCGTTGCCCGTGCCCGAGCCGCCGCCGCACCGGCGCGACGTGAAGCAGACGCCGGCGCCCAAGGAGGGCCCGCCATCGGACGAGCCGTACTTCGTCAACTTCACGGAACAGAAGAAGGCCCCCCGGCTGCCCGAGAACCAATGGGGGCCGATATTCAGCCAGTGGAACCATTTCACGGCCTGCACCGTTTGCCCCAACGGCGACGTGCTGGCCGCCTGGTACACCACGGTCTCCGAGAGCGGGCGCGAGCTGGCCCAGGGCGGGTCGCGGCTCCGCGCGGGCAGCGACCGGTGGGACGACGCCTCGACGTTCTTCGACGTGCCAGACATCAACGACCACGCCCCGGTGCTTTTCTGTGACGGCAAGCGGGTCTACCACTTCGCCAGCCAGGCGCTCCGCGGGTGGGACGATACGTCGATCGCCATGCGCGTCTCCGACGACAGCGGAGCCACGTGGTCGAAGCCCCGTATCGTCCTTCCACGCGAGCATCCCGACACGTTGAGCCAGTCCTGCTCGGCGCTGCTCGCCCGCGACGGGCGTCTGGTCCTGGCGGCCGACGGCAGCGGTCACCATCGCGAACGGCTGCTCACAAGCCGCGACGGCGGCCGGTCGTGGCAGGTTGCCGGCGGCGACATGCGGGACGCGGTCGGCGCGTATGCCATCCACCCGGCAATCGCCCCCTTGGACGACGGCTCGATCGTGGCCTTTCTCCGCGGCCCCGACCCGATGCCACGGCTCGTAAGCCGGGACGTCGGCGAGAGCTGGGAAGTGGGCCAAAGCCCGTTCGGCGGGATCAGCGTCGGCCAGAAGGCGGCCGTGGCCCGGCTGCCCGGCGGCGGGCTGCTCTTGTGTGCCAACGATACGCGCAAACCCCCCATCACGGGCGAACGGGGCACGCTGGCCGCGCTTTCTTTCGATGGCGGCAAGACTTGGCCCCACGTCCGCCACGTGCCCGGCGTGCGCGGCTACCTCTCCGTGGCCGTGGCCCCCAACGGCGTGATCTATATCCTGGGCACGGAGATCTACGACCAGATGGGCTGCGTGGCGCTGAACGAGGCGTGGGTGCGGCAGCGGGAGCCCCGTTAGCACGTCGCGGCAAAGGCCCGGCTTCTTTCCCGGCCGTTGCCGAAGATGCTGCCGTACTTCTTCACACAGAGGGCCTCGATGAACGCCCTGACCTTGGTGTAGGTGCTGCACGGGTCGGTCGCTTCGTCGAGGCAGTCGCCGTCGAGCACCAGCAGCGGGATGTTGATCTCCTGGAGCTCGTCGCGCAGATGCTTGGTGAAGCAGCTATCCGCCATCGAGCAGCGGCCGAACATGTGGTTGTAGAGCAGGAAGCCGTTGATCTTCGCCTGGGGTGCGTATTTCCGCATTTGCGTCACGCGAAACTCCGGATCGAGGAACCCGACCGTCAACAGCTTCCGTGCCAGGCTGCGGTACGGTTCCGCGGGATCGAGCGGCTCCCAGCCCACGAAGTTCACCTCCTCGAACACGATCGGGGCGTTGCACGTTAGCTCGATGAAGTCCATCAGCCGGCTGCCGTAGAAGGGCGGCAGGTGGAGCCACACCAGCCGGTGCGTGTCCTCGACGCTCATCTCCCGCTGGACGATCTCCTTGGCTTCCAGCAGCTCCTCGAAGAGCCTTTGGTGCAGATCTACCAGCTCCCGCTTTCCCCAGAGCTGGGAGAAGATCGTGCCGAACAGAACGGCCTCGCTGCCGCGCAAGAGCGGCGGGCTGGTGAACCGCAGCTCGTTCAGGCGGATCGCGATCTCCCGGGCCTGGTTCGACCACTCGCAGGCCTGCGCCAGCCGGCCGGGGTCCATCTTGATGTCCAGGGTCCACTCCAGGCGGGCCACGGCCGCCTGCAAGCCGGCGGCGATGGCCTCGACCGACGCCTCGTCGTGGTGGATCGGTGTGTGTACGAGGTGGTAGCGGTCCGAACAGCCCAGGTCGCGCACCAGGTCGGCCAGCACGCGTTCGGCCTGCTGGCAGGGCTCGCTCGTGCTCACCACGAACTGCGGCTTCGGCAGACGGTCGTCGCCTTCCAGCACGCGCAGGAACGAGCAGGTCTCGGCCGCGAAACCCTTGCACGCCGCCCGGTCGAACATCTCTTGCAGGCGCTTTCCGCCGCGGGCCCGCAACGCTGCGTAGGTCTCCAGCGTCAACATGCGCACGCCCAGGGCGTTGAGGATCTCGGGCGGGAAGAACAGGTTGCGCCACACGAGCGGGGCGCTGCCCTTGGCGAAGAACTCACGCCGCGTCAGCCGGGTGCGCATGGCCGCCGATTCGCGGACGGGCCGTGCAGCGCGGCGCGGACGGTCCCCGTTCGACGAGCCGTTTCGCCGGCCCTTGGCCGAGCCGTTCGTGCGGCGCCAGGGGCCAAGCGAAACCGGCGCCTCCTGCAACCCCACGGAGGCGGGCGCGGACGGACGGTCGGCCTCCAGGCAAACGGCGCGGCGGCCATCGTTGAACGTCCCCGCGGAAACGCGGTCTGCTTCCGAACGGGCCGCTTCTGCACCGCTCGGCGCGGGCTCGTCGTACTGTGCCTCGCACGTGAGCTTGTCCCGCTCGATGAACTCGTGTCCCAGCAGGGCGGCATCCCGGGCGATGCGCGCGGCGCCCAGGGCCCCCATCACCTGGTGCACCTCCGGCACGAGGATACGGTTGCCGGTGATCTGCCCGAGAAACTCGGCCACGGCCCGATTCGACGCCACGCCGCCCTGGAAAATGATCTCCCCCTCGTAGTCCTGGAACAGCTCGCCCACGCCCGAGACGATCGTTCGGGCCTGGGCACGGCAGGCGGCCGCAATCACGGCGCCCAGCGGATAGCGATTCTTGAACTTGTTGACCGAGGTGGCGCTCAGCACGGCGCAGACCGAGGAGACCTGCAGCGTCGAGCCGTAGTCCACGTGCCCGGCCATCTCCTCGACCGGCACGTTGAGCTTCGCCGCCACGGCGTCCAGAAAGGCCCCGGTGCCGGCGGCGCAGATGCCGCTCATCTTCGAGGTCCACATCTCCATCCGGGCGTTGAAGCGCATGGCCTTGCTGTCCTGCCCGCCCACGTCGAGCACCGCCCGGCAGTCGGGATAGAAGTGGCGCGCGCCGGCCACGTGGGCCGACACCTCGCTGACGAACAGATCGTAGTGGACGAAGCGGCTGAAGTCGTCGACCACCTGGCTGCCGGTGACGGCCGTGCGTGCCACGTCGGCCCGGGCGATGCCGGCCGCTTCGAGCGACTCGCCCAGCGTCTTGGAGACCGCCCCCAGGTTGCACTTCCCGCAGATCTGGCAGGCCCCGACACACGCCTGGGCCGCCTGGGGCTGTGCCTTCGTGCGGCGGTACAAGGTGTGGACGATCGTGCCGTCGACGTCGAGCACCACCGCCTTGAGCGTGGTCGAGCCGACGTCGACCCCCAGAAACAGCTCTCTACCCATGGAACGGCCCTGCTGCAAAGAAGAAAGGCTCCCAGTTGGTGTTCCGGGGCCGCATGGCCCAAGGTGGGGGGGTTATAGCAAACTGCGGGCCCACAAGCCAGCCCGGATTGCCTGGTGTTCCCGGGTTCCGGCCCCCTCCGCCGGCCATCGGAGCGGGTCGGGCCAGCCGTGGAGAGGCGTCTGCCAGAGGGGTGACAGCCGTGTCACGACACCGTCATGTGACATTCGAGTGGGGTAGCTAACCCCACTTAGATACTGTATCTTTCACCGTGAGAAAGGGTCGCTGAGCATCGCGAGGAGGAATGTGTGTCATTATTGTTTTTTGTGACGCAGATTGTATTGACATAATGAGACAACTGGAGTAGGATTGTTGTACACACAACTTCGCATTGGGGACGAAAGAATGATCACATCGCTCCGAGTCGATCGTCTGAAATCCGCTCTTGAGTCGCAAGGTCTTACACAGTCTGAGCTTGTGAAGAAGTCGGGTGTCTCCCGGGCGCAGGTGAGCAGGCTCTTGGCGTCTCGCGAGGCGCGGGTTCGGGAAGGCACGCTCAAGCGCCTGGCGGACGCACTGGGGGTAACCGCCGCCGAGCTCAGCGGCTGCGGCCGACTTGCCCAGTACAGGCTATGGCTGGCGGAGGAGACCGGAACGATTGACTTTCGCGGAATCGGGATGCCCAGCGCCCAGCGGCAACCGATTCAGGAAGTCTTTGTCGACGTGGACCTGTTGGATCGCGACGTTGAAAGTCCCGAGGGGGCGTGCCTCGGGGGGGAATCGTCCTGTCGCAGCACACCCCGTCTTCCCGTTCAGCCCATTCCTGCCACCGAGTGCATCAGAACGCACGATCGTGTGGTGGTCTTGGGACATCCGGGGTCCGGCAAGACCACGGTGCTCCGGTTTCTGGCCCACTGCTGCGCGGCCGGGCGCGAGGGCGGCGGGGAGACGCCGATTTACGTTCGGCTACCCGAGCTGTGCCGCGCGCAGGAGATTGACGAAGACGTGGACCCTGTCAGTTTCATCGCTGCGCGCGCGGGCGATGGCGGTTGTGGCCACGTCGAACAACCGCTCCGCGAAGCACTCGAAGACGAGAAGCGGCGGTGCTTGGTCCTGCTCGACGGCCTGGACGAGGTCGGCGACGGGAAGCAGAAAGAGCGCCTCGTCGAGTGCCTCGAAGGGTTCATCGCGAGCTATCCGCGGAACCGGTTCGCCATTACTTCTCGGATTATCGGATTTGAATCAACGCGGTGGAGAAGACTCGGCTTCACCGTCTTTCGAATCTCCGGCTACAGCCCCGCCCAGCTCAGGACCTTCGCCGAAAAGTGGTCCAAGGTCCATTCACGGAGTGAAAGAGAGCCCTTCGAAGAAGTGCTGGACGGTCTGCAGACCGCAATCTTCTCGAACCCGCGCGTGCTGGCACTCGCCTCGAATCCGCTCACGCTCACGATTCTCGTCCTGTTGAACTGGGCCCGAGGAGGGGCCCTTCCTCGACGGCGGGTCGACCTGTACGAGAAGGTCGTCGACGTGTTCCTGGAGACCTGGGAGACCAACAAACGGGCCAACGGGCCGTTCGACGACACCGCGAACATCGACATGGACGCCCGCGAGTTCGGTTGGCTCTTGTCCGACTTGTCGCTGGCCATGCAGAAGGCCGGTCGAACGCTCGCGCCGAGGTGGTGGATCGCTGAGCGGATGGAGGAGTACCTCCAGCAGAACCTCGGGTTCGCCCCGGACGAGGCCAAGGACGCCTGTGACCGGATCATCCGCTACCTGGTCGAGCGGACCGGGTTGATCGAGGAGCGCGGGCCCGATTGGTTCGCGTTCTCCCACCGAACCTTGCAGGAGTACTTCGCCTCGTTGGGCGTGGTGGACGAAGCGGAAACTTCGCGCCAACGGGACGTAACGCAGTGCTTGCGTGGGTATTACTTCAACCCTCAGTGGTCCGAGGTCGTTCGCTTGGTGGCTGCCCAGCTCAGACCTCCCTCGGCAGAGTCCTTGCTGTCAACCATTTTCGACGATCCTGATCCCGTCGGCCGGTTTCTCCACCGAGGGCAATTGCTCGCGTTGTGGTGCCTCTCCGACGGGACGACGGTAGCCAATCGCCGGATGATCACCGGCCTATTCGATTCGCTAAAGGAGCTTGGGAAATCGCGTTGGCTCGGGATTACCTTGGAAGTGCTCACCGTATTGGAGAGCTTGAAGGGAACGCGGCTGGAGAGCATTGCGAAGGAAAGCACTAGTGCGATCCTCCAGGCGGCAAAATGCTCGCTCGATCGATCGGAGTACGAATGCCTCGAAGAGTGGGTTTACATGCCTGGGGCACTGGAATGTGTGGAAGCAGAGATGCTGTCCGAGTTCGAGTCGGAAGCAGCACGAGAGATCACGGTGACTCTCGGAGAACGCAGCGTTCCCGTTGGATGTCTGAACGCCAAGCTGCTTCACGAGAACCCCGACGGTTGGTACTCGAGTGCCTGCTCGATTCTAGAAGATCCGCGGCAGAGCACCGAACTGAAGGAAACTCTGGTTCGCGAATTCGGCCGACGCGCCGAGACCGACGTGCGCGCCCATGTCCCGCTTAGGAAGCTCCTGCGCTCGTCTTCGCGGCAGGCTCCGTCGGTGCGCGCGGCTTGTGCCAAAGCACTAGGGGGAATGACGATGCGCAATCGCGGCGCAACGACGCTGCTTCTCCGCGTTCTCGACAGTGATTCCTCGGAGGAAGTTCGGCGTGCTTGTGCTATCGCGCTGCGCGAGGAAGCGACTCTCAATTCGTCCGTCGCGGATCGGCTAAAGGAAATCCTTGAAGCGGATGGCTCCCCCAAGGTTCGCGCAGGTGCGGCGCACGGGTTGAGTCAACTTGCCACGACTGACGCGAAGGTGGCCAATGCTTTGCGGCAGAGGCTGTCGCTCGATGACGAGGACGAGAAGGTGAAGGTGGCTTGTCTATGGGCCCTTGAACGGCAAGTGGGAGGCGACCCACACATCACCGAACTCTTCCGAGAATTGCTGGGCGCTGCAATCCCCAGAGTGCAGCGTGTTGCCGCGCAATCGTTGGCTACGGCCATGGCGGAAGAGCGGCTGGACTGGGACCGCCGCGTGGTGGAGAGAGTCGAGCACATCCTAATGCGACTGGAAGACCCGTGCCCGGACGCTTTGTGGTGCCTCGAGGCAATCGCGGCCGCCCGCGAGAGCCGCCAGGGCTTGCGACTCGAAAGGGTGCTTCAGGATGCGATGAAACCGGTCGGTGACCGCATCGAGCTGGCCTTCGTCTTTGGCTCCACGGCCCGGAACCGGCAGGAGGAACAGAGCGACGTCGATTTGTTGGTAATCGGTGACGTCAGCTTGAAGGCATTATCGGGGCCGCTTCGCGAGGCCGAAAAGACCCTGGGCCGGCGGATCGAGCCGGTGATCTACACGGCGACCTCCTTTCAGCAGAAGCACCACGCTGGCGATCCCTTTGTCTTGGACGTCTATCGCCGCGAGAAGATACCCCTGATAACGCAAGGAAACGCACCTTCTTCGAGAGGGCTGGAAGATGAGCTTAGAGGATTGGTTGCGGAGCGGCTGGCTTCAACGAAATAGCCCGACGCTCCCCCAGATTCAGATGTTGTTGCAGATCGTCGATCGGGAATTGGCCGACGCACAAGCCAGCGGACTCAGCCCCGATGGCAAGTTCCAACACGCCTACGACGCAGCCCTTCAGCTTTCCATGGTCGCACTGCTCGCTTCAGGTTACCAGGTGCCGAAGGGGTTTGGGCATCACAAGCGGGGAATCGATTCGCTGCGGCACACGCTCGGCGCGAATTGGTCGGATAAGGCCGATCATATCGAACGTTGCTCGAGACTCAGGGGGCGAGCGACCTACGAACGAATCGGCGTCGTCAGCGACGACGACGCGGACGACTTGCTGAACACAGCCAAGCAGCTCAGGGCAGACGTCATTGTCTGGCTCAAGGCCCAGCACCCGGTCTTGGTCCCGCCGGATGTCTGACGGGGAACCTACCTCGCCGTCAACTCCATGCGCGGGCAGCAATCTGCCGGGACGGCGCCGGGCATGTCCATGCGGGGGGTTTGACGCATCAGCTCGTAAATGGGGTCGAAGGTCTTGAGCACCGCGCGGTAGTCGGGGTCGTCCTTTGACCGGAAGACCGGCTGGCCGCAGCGGCCGGTGCCGCCGGCGATTTTGGACAGCGGGGCCAGGAGGAAGTCGTTCAGCTCGGGGTTTTCGATCCTCACGCCCATCCCACCCCACGGGCCGCTTCCCCCGCTCCACTTCGGGCCGCGCCAGGTCATCAGGGCCCGGACGTCCTTCTCCTCGTGGCACTTCTGACACCGCCGGGCGTAAACGTCGTCCATCACCCGGCCCAGGTCGGCCGGGAGCAACTGGCGGCAGGCGGGGAGGTTCGGATGGGCCGTGTGGGCCGTGCCGTAATAGGGGACGTTCAGGTCGATCCACATCAGCACGCGCCGCCGGCTCGCTTCGTCCATGGCCACGCGCGGCTTGCCCTCCTCGTCGGGGTGGCCTGAAAGGATCAGCTCGGCCAGCTTGCTCTGCGGCGAGCCCCATGCCTTGGGCGTGATCTCAAGGATGTTCGACTCATGGCCGTTGTAGGTGGGGATCCAGTTGACCAGCGGGCTGCCACGGCGCCCCTGGTTGCGCCGGGCGAGGACCTCGTAGGAGACGTTGAAGTAGTCGGTCCGGTCGCCGGTAAGATCGATGCCGCCTTCACGGTCGTGCGGGTGGTGGCACTCGACGCAGTGCTTATCGAGCACCGGCTGGACGATCGAGGCGTAGCAGAACCCGCGCACCCCCCACTCGGGCAGCTTCAGCTCCTGCGGCTGGCCTAGCGCGGCCGTGGGAAGCTGGGCGTGGGAGGTCTGGTTGCGCGGCTCGTGGCAGCCGATGCAGCCTTGCACCTCGCCGGGCATAAGGTGCGTGAAGCTTCTCATGCGTTGCACGGCCCGGCCCTGGGCATCCAGCGCGATGAAGTAGATCGGCTGCTCGGCCGGCACTTTGAAGTGGGCCGAGCCGTCGGGCGCCACGTCGGCAAAGCCCCAGACTTTCTTGGGCACGTAGGTGGCCCCGCAGGAGACCAGCACCCGCTGGTAGCCGAACGCCGGCTTGTGGATGCCCGGGCTGTTGATCAGCGTGCGCGCGAGCTCCTGGACCACGGCGATCTGTTTCACCTGGCCGGGCTCGACGTGCGGCCGGAGGCCCTGGTAGACGTCTTGCAGGAAGACGGTGGCCCAGGGCCCCGAGTCCTCGGCCCCGCCATTCACGCGGGACGACCGCACCGGCGGCGTGGGGCGCGGGCGGAGCGGCCGGGCGTTGCGGAAACCCATGCCCCGGGTCTCGAGCACCACGGCCTGCTCGGTCCGCTCGTAGTCGCGCACCAGCACGTTGCCGTTGTGCGAGACGAGGAAGTAGGTGTCGTCGATCGGATAGGGCGTTTGGTAAGGGCCGCGCGGCCCGTTGTTGCTGCGGTCGATCACGCCGTGGTTGATCTCGGGCGTGATGTTGCGGATCGCGTCCTGGGCGTTGTCGCCGCGGCGCACGTCGATCAGGGCGATGGCCCCGGCGCAGAAGCCGTTGTGGCCGGTCAGGGTGCAAAGGACCTCGGGCCGGCCGGGGACCGACTGCGGCTCGATGAACGTGGCCGGCCCCAGCACGCGGTTGCCGAAGCACCCGGCCAGGGCGGTGCCGTCGGGGTTGATGGTCCACAGGCTCTGGATGGGGATGGCCGGCCGGTCGACGTACTCCCACCGCCCGTAGATCACCCGGCCGTCGTGCATCACCGAGGGCGTGAAGTCGTTCAGGTAGTTCGACGAGATGCGGCGCTGGCCCGAGCCGTCGGCCGCCATGCGGTGCAGGATGCCCACGGGCGTGAAGAAGCAGTAGGCCGCCTGGGGCCGGCGCGTGGAGAGGAACAGCACGTCGCCGTCGGGCAGCCAGCAGGCGTTGAAGTTGTGCGACTCGTCGTCGGTCAATTGCACCAGCCCGGTGCCGTCGACGTCGATCGAGTAGACCTGGTAGAACTGCCCCCGCCGCCAGCTAAACAGTATTTTCTTCGCGTCGAACGAAAGGTCGCAATCGAGGATCTGCCCGTCGGGCGAGGGGACCAGCTCGGTGAGCTGCCCGTCGGTCACGTCGTAGATGAACAGCCCGCCGCCGTCGCTCTGCCCTTCGCAGTGGTAGGTGTAGACGTGGGATGCCCGGATCAGGTTGCGCTCGATCAGAAGCAGCTTGGTGAACCCCAGCTTGCCGGCCTTGAGCCGTGCGGCCAGCTCGGGCGAGTCTTCGAGCGGCACGGGCGGGGCGAAGGGCATGTCGCCGAACGGCTTGACGAACTTACCCAGCGACCCCTCGGCCGGCACCTTGGCAAAGACCTGGATCTCCGAGGCCCCCGGGTTGGGCCCGCCGTGGTCGCCCAGCAGCTTCAGCTCGAGCTTCGTCACGGCCGTAGGTCTCGCCAGGCTGACCGTCTGCGGCCCGTGCCCCGGCTTGAGCTGCCCCTTGGCCACGGGCTTGGCCGCCCCGTCGAGCGTGATCTCGTAGTCCTTGAAGTTTTCCCCCCAGTGGAACGCGGTGCGTCCGTAGTAGACAACCGCCCCTACCGCGACTGGCTCGGCCCACTCGAACCCGACCGTCACCCCGCCCGGGTGCTGGTTCCCCTTGGCACACCAGGCCTTGCCCACGTCCTCGCGGCTCATGGGCGCGGGAATCTGCCCGTCGACCAGGTTCTTGGCCTGGTAGTCGTCGCTATACGCCGAGCTCACCGAGACCTTGGCCCTCGGCCCCAGGTTCCCCGGCACGTCGTCCGCGGCGGCGATGCCGCAGGCGAGGAGGCACGCGACAAGCGAAGCGACTCCGAGCTTCTGTGGAAACAGCGATAGCATTTGGCACCTCCAGCGGTCTCGATAGGATCGGTCGGCGATCGTCGCAAGCGAGGGCATATGACCGTTTCGGAACCGGCTTTTCCTTCAACAGGCTCGGGCCCGCAGACCTCGTTATCCGTTCCGAAGGTGATTATAGCCTCTGGGTTTCCACGACGAAACCCGTTTCGCAGCAATGCGCGCGGCCCGGTGCTCCGTCAGCCCGGCAGCCAACGCACTCCCGAATATGCGATCCCGCCGTGATTCCCGCAGTCGGGATCTTTTTCAGGTCAGGCTCCCCCGTGGCGGACCGGGAGGACCCTCCCCCATAGCTCAGCGAGCCTCCGAGTTGGGGTTCAATGAGCCTTGGCAAACAGCGGCAAAACGACTACAATTAGACAAGCGGCCCATGTTGGCTGACAGCGCACCAGGCCGTAGCGGCAATGCCGATTTGCGCGATTGGAGTCGAACGAGAGGTGCGCTCGAGGTAAGCGACTTGAGTCTGAGAGGGGGAGAAGTCAGCCATGGCACAGACCAGGCTAGAAGTGTCTCAGATAGGACCGATCAGGCGTGCCGAGGTGGAATTCGGTGACTTGACCGTGGTGGTCGGTCCGCAGGCAACCGGCAAGAGCATCTTCCTTGAGTTATTCAAGCTCCTCGAAGACACGCGATCAATTCTTGCGGAGTTGAAGCGGTACGGCCTGGACTGGGACAAGCAGACCTCCAAGTTGCTGGATATCTACCTTGGTGAAGGCATGGGGAACATTTGGCGGCGGCGCGCCAGTCGCGTTGTGTATAAAGGTCAAGCCGTCGACCTTGACCAGTTGACCGCGCGCCGGACGGGTCACCGGGAGGAATCCGTGTTCTTCATCCCGGCCCAGCGCGTCCTCACATTGGCAAGGGGGTGGCCGAGGCCGTTTACTGACTACGATCCGGGCGACCCCTTCACGGTCTGCGACTTCAGCGAGAAGATCCGCCAGATGATGCAGAAAGGGCTGGGCTCCGGCCAGTCGTTGTTTCCCCATTCAGGGCGGCTGAAGTCGCAATTGAGGGATTCGCTAAACGACACCCTCTTCCTGGATTTCCAGTTACACGTGGACAAGGAGCGCGCGCAGAAACGGCTGGTACTGCGCACCTCGGAGGAAGCCGCCCCGCTTCCCTACATGGTGTGGTCTGCCGGGCAGCGCGAGTTCGTGCCGCTTCTGCTCGGGTTCTATTGGCTGGCCCCGTCGGGAGCTACGTCGCGCCGCGGCAACATCGAATGGGTAGTAATCGAAGAACTGGAAATGGGGCTTCATCCCCGGGCGATTTCGACCGTGTTGTTGTTGGTCTTGGAGTTGCTCTCGCGAGATTATCGCGTCTGCCTTTCAACGCATTCGCCGCACGTGCTAGAGGTTGTGTGGGCCTTGAGGGCCTTTCAAGACAACGATGCCGAGCCCGAGAGGCTACTCGAACTGTTCGAGGTGGAAAGACGACACGACCTGACGAGGATGGCCGAACGAGTCCTGCAGAAAGAGGCGAGAGTCTACTACTTCGATCCAACAACCGGGATGACTCGTGACATCTCGAACCTCGATCCCGGCGCGGCCGATGTGGCCGAGTCGGGCTGGGGGGGTCTCTCCGAGTTCAGCGGACGCGTGGCCGATGTGGTTGCCGATGTCGTTGCACGTGCTGGCGTTTGAGGATTGCGCTGTGGGATTCCGAGAAGCCGTCGATGCTATCCCTGGTCTGCGAGAGGCGTACCGGTCAGGGCTTCACGCTCTGAAAAGGGTTGATCGACGACGCGTCACGTGCAGCGAACCCCGTAAGTTGACGGGAAGCGTAAACCTCGATGACGCCCTTTCGGCGTCCCATCCTGACGATCCTCGTTGGGACTACGGGATCGGGCTTCGAAGAAATCGGGAATCGGAGGTCGTCGTTTGGGTCGAGGTGCATCCCGCTTCGTCCAGCCATGTCGCGGAGGTACTGAGCAAGTTCTCGTGGCTCAAGCAGTGGCTCGCTTCGTCGGCCCAGAGGCTGAGTCGGCTCCGAGCAGAGTACGTTTGGGTTTCGACCGGGCATGTCGCCCTTCCGCCGAATAGTCCACAAAGGAGACGACTCGCAGCAACGGGAATCCGGTTTGCGGGGAGACGCCTTGACTTGCGACCTGGCGACTGACGGCCTCCGGAGAATCGCCGCGCAAGCGTTGTCGACTGACCTTGGACTTCCACCCACTTCGCCGGACTCGGCGCCGGATACCGCGCGTTCGGGTCGGGTTGCGCGGGCGGTGGGCTCTCGTTGGTCATGGTGTCGAGGGCTCGGTACCATTGGAGGTTCGAGCCATCGGCCTCGTCCGAAATGACAGACCTGCCCAAGTGCATGACCGTGCCTCGCCCCGCGACAAATCCGCGGCTACGGCCCTTCTTCCTCGGGCCGCCGCTCCCCCTCCGGCTCCGGCTCGCGAACGTCGATCCCTGCCCGGCGCATCCGGTCTTCCCATTTCTGGCGGGCCAGGCGGCGCATGTCGTCGATCTTGTCGGCCTCGTCGACGATCTCGATGCCGATCAGCGTCTCGACCACGTCCTCCAGCGTGACGATGCCTTCCATGCCGCCGTAATCGTCGACGACCAGCAGGATGTGGGCCCGGTTGTCCAGAAGCTCTTCGAAGACCTGGCTGAGCGGGGTGTTCTCGTTCACAGCGCGGAGCGGCCGCTTCAGGTCGCGGAGCTTGCCCCGGCCCTGGTTGTGGTGCTGGTTGAGCAGGACGTCGGTCTTCAGCACGAAGCCGCTCACCTCGTCCGGGTTGTCGCCGTAGATGGGGATACGAGAGAAGGTCAGCTCGGAATGGGCCTCCATGGCTTCGGCGACCGACAGGTCCTGCTGCAGCGCAAACACCACGGTGCGCGGCGTCATGATGTGTTCGGTGCGCAGGCTGGGCAGCTTGAACAGGTTCTTCAGGATCCGCAATTCCTTGGGGTCGAGGTGGCCGGTGCGCTCGCCGATGTCGGCCAGGGCCGTGAACTCCTCGCGGCTGAATCGCTGGACGCTCCGGCCCCGGGCTACCCACCTGGTGAGCTGCTCCGAGACGAGAATCAGCGGGTAGAGCGTCCAGATGAGAAGCTGAACGAATTGGGCCGTGAGCGGGGCCAGCGCCCGCCAGTGCAGCGCCCCCCAGGTCTTGGGGATGATTTCCGAGAGGAACAGGATCAAGAGCGTGAGCACCGCCATGGCGACGCCCACGTACTTATCGCCGAAGTAGGCCGCCGCCTCGGCCCCTGCCCCGCCGGCGCCGACGGTGTGGGCGATCGTGTTCAGCGTGAGGATCGCCGCCAGCGACCGGTCGATGTCGGTCTTGACCTTCTTTAGCAGCCCGGCAATCCGTCTGCCCTCGTTCTCCAGCTTCACGATGTACGACGGCGACACGCTCAAGAGCACGGCCTCGGCCACCGAGCAGAGAAACGAGAAGCCCAGGGCCACCGTGGCATAGACCACCATCATCACCACGTGCCGCGTCTCGCCCGGCCCGGCCGGCGACGACGGCACCCCAGCCGCCTGAGCCGCGGTGACCAGAACCAGCCCGGCCAAGAGGGCGGCGAGGATGGTGCGGCGTGTGGTCATGTTGTCGATCTTGGGACGCCCGTGGAGGTTGGAGGCAACGGCCCCTTGGTTGCGAAGAGGCCCCCCCCTCGGGGCGTGCGCGGCTGATGCGCCGTACCGGCGATGCCACCATTTTCCACGCGGCGACCGCCGCGTGTCAATAGTCAGGCGCCGGTCGGCTCGCGTTCAGCGCCGGCCCGCTGGAAGGCACTTGCGGGGCAACACTGCGAGTAGGTCTACATATCGAGTGTAGGAGTACGTCCCTTAGGCCGAACAAGGGCAGGCTGAAGCCAGTACTCCAGCGGGTCAATTCCCCGGGTTTCAGGTCGGGGCGTTGGGCTGCGCCTCGGAAGTTGGCGGTGCGACGGCCGGCAGGGGGCAAGGACGGCGCCGGCCCGCCCGCCGGGGGCCCCCAAAATGCGTAGCAATTCCGCTGGGGATTCGGCGGAGAGAGGGGGGTTCGCCCCCGCTGCACAATGGTACGGAAACCGCATCGGCAATATGTCGGTTTTCCCTCCGGGTACGGGCGGTTTTATTAGTAGATAAGTACCAATTATACCTTCATGGGGGGTATCTGCCCCCATCGCCGGCAAGCCCGTCTTTCAAGGATTTCAACGATTTGCTAAGGTTTCCAAGTGGACTTCCCTGGCGAGTGGGGCGAAAACAGTCTAAAGTGGCAGGGCGTACCCCCCATGAGAGACGACCGGAAGACCAAGGCGCAACTGATCGAGGAGCTGGCCGAGCTGCGTCAGAAGGTGGCGACGCTCGAAGAGGCCCGCGCCGAGCTGGATAAGCAAGCCGCGGAGGCTCGGCGCAACTCGGAGTCGAGATACCGGCAGCTCCACCAGAGCATGAGGGATGCCTACGCCGTGGTGGACCTCGAGAGCCGCATCACCGAGTGCAACACGGCGTTCACCGACATGCTCGGATACTCCGCCGCGGAAATCCATCGACTCACGTACGAGGACATCACCCCCGAGCAGTGGCACGAGCACGAAGCGAAGATCATCCGCGACCAGGTCTTCACCCGCGGCTATTCCGACGTCTACGAGAAGGAGTATCGCCGCAAGGACGGAACTGTGTTCCCTATCGAGCTGCGCACGTTCCTGATGCGAGACGAGTCGGGGAACCCCGCGGGGATGTGGGCCATCATCCGCGACATCACTCGGCGCAAGCGGTCCGAAGCAGCGCTGCGCCACCGCGAGGCCCTGCTCTCGTCGATGATCGAAAACATGCCGGTCGACTTTTGGGCCCGGGACCTGGAAGGCCGCCTTCTGCTGCAGAGCCGGCAGACCACCGAGTGGTGGGGCGATCTGCAAGGGAAACCCTTCGAGACTGCGGAGGTGCCCCCCGAGACGCTCGAGCAGTGGCAGGCCAACAACGAGCGGGCCCTGCGGGGCGAGGTCGTCCGCGGCGAAGTGCAGTTGGTCACCTCGCGGGGCGAGCGGAGGGACTTCTACAACGTGGTTGCCCCGATCATCACCGAAGGAGAAGTCCACGGGGTTCTGGGGGTCAACCTCGACATCACCGACCGGAAGCGGGCCGAGCAGGCGCTTCGGGAAGGCGAGGAGAAGTACCGGGCCCTGGCCGAGAAGGTCAACGATATTCCTTACTCGATGGACGCACAGGGCCGTTTCACCTACGTCGGTCCGCAGGTGGCCCGCTACGGCTACGATCCGCAGAAGATGCTCGGCCAAAGCTTTTTGGAGTACATCGATCCGCAAGACTGCGAGCGCCTGGCCGAGGAGTATCAGCGGGCGATGACCGCCGGCGAAGAGTTCCCCAGCGTCTTCCGGATCCGCACGCCGCAGGACCACACGTTCTGGCTGGAGGACGACGGGCACGTGCAGCGCGCCGAATCGGGCCGCATCGTGGGGATGGCCGGCATCCTCCGCGACGTGACCGAGCGCAAGGAGGCCGAGCAAGTGGTCCTGGAAGAGCAACGGCGGCTGCACCGGCTTCTGAGCATGTACGAGCGGGACCGGCAACTCGTGGCCTACGAGATCCACGACGGCTTCACGCAGCCGCTGGCCGGGGCCCTGATGCAGCTCGAGGGCGGACTGCAGCACGCCAGGAGTCGGTATCCGGACCTCCCAATCGAGAGCTGCGAGAGCGCGCTGAAGCTGCTGCGCAAGAGTATCGACGAGGCCCGGCGTCTGATGGGCGGCCTGCGCCCGGCCGTGCTCGAGCAGTTCGGCGTGGTCCCGGCCATTGAAAACTTCATCGACGAGCAGCGCCGGCGGAACGGAGCAACTATCGAAGTCACCGCCGAGGTGGACTTCGACCGGCTCGAGGACCCGCTCGAGCTAGCCATCTTCCGCATCGTGCAGGAGGCGGTTGCCAACGCCGTGAATCATAGCGGTTCCGAGCGGATCCGGGTTGCGCTCCTGCAGCAGGGGGATCGGCTGCGCATCGAAGTGCAGGACGAGGGCGCCGGCTTCGATCCCGCCCGGGTCGAATCGGGCTGCTTCGGGCTCGAGGGGATTCGCGTTCGGGCCCGACTTTTCGGAGGAAACGCCACGATCCAAAGCGCCCCCGGTCAAGGTGCCCATCTCGTCGTCGAGCTCCCGCTGGTCGAGCGTGCGGCCGGCCCCCCGCAAGAGTCCGCTCCCTGAGAATTCGGGGTGGGCCGCGCTTCGGACTCTTGCGAAGGAAGCTCGCGACGCAGTACACTTCGGTCGTAGGGAAGTACGGGTTCCTCCTGTTCCTTCCGCCGCAACACTTCAGCCATCCGAAGTACGGCGGGTCTCCAAGGCCGTCGTGCGAAGCTTTCTGTCGGATGACCGTGGCGTTGCTGAAGACGGATACCCCACGCGGAAACGCGGCGAGTCGCCGCACTGGTATGATGGTTTGGAGATAGGAGAACGATCATGCAGAAGCATATCCCCATCGCCGCGTCCTTGTTGTGTGTGTTCGCGACTTCGCTGTTGACCGGCTTCGCGCCGGGGGGCGAGCTGCCTCCTTGGCCGAGCCCGGTGCCCGGATGGAGGGCCCCGGAGCCCGGCGAGCACCCGCGCTTGTTCTTCCGCCGAAGCGATCTGCCGGAGCTGAAGCGGCGGGCGGAAACGCCCGAGGGCCGAGCGATCGTCGAGCGGCTCAAGGTCCTGCTCGGCGGCGGCGAGGCCATGCCCGAGCACAAAAACCCCATGACCAGCGCGTACGGCAAAGAGGGCGGACCCAAGCCGCAGAAGGACGAGTTGCCCGTGGGCACCTACAGCATTTCCCACGCTGCCGGATTCGGTCTGCTCTACCAGCTTACGGGCGAGAAGAAGTACGCCGACCTGGGCCGGGAGTGCTTCGAGTGGGCCTTCGACGGCGTGCGCGACCGCGACCGCGAGGCCCGGTACTCCTTCAAAAATCCCGGTGGGGCCCTGCGGGCCGGTCCGTCGCTGGGGTGGTACGCCGCGGGCTACGACCTCTGTTACGACGGCTGGGACGAGCCCTTCCGCCGCCGCGTGGCCGAGGCGTTAGCCAACTACAACGAGGGCCAGTTCATGAGCCTCGCCGAGCTGGCCCGGGGTGCGCGGCACATGCCCGCCAGCAACCACTGGGGTATGCAGGTGGGCGGCGCCGCCCTGGCGCTCTTGGCCGTCTGGAAGGACCCCGGCGTGGAGGGCGCGAAGATCGAAGTGCTGATGGAAGTCAACTCGAAGGCCATGATCCGCAACATGACCGAGGGCTTCGGCGACCACGGCTGGTTTGCCGAGGGGGACGGCACGGGCGTGATGTCCTCGAACATCGCGTTCATCCCGGCCTTGCAGGCGTGGCGCACGGCCGGCGGGCGGGACTTCATCACGCCCCGGCCCAACGCACCTTGGATGACGCTGAAATTCGTGCTGCTGACGATCTCGCGGGACGGCGAGCCCGACTTCCCCAAGCGCGGCGCCTACCCGCACAACGTCTGGGTCCGGGAGGGCATGAGCGGCGGCGGCACTTTCTCGCAGGGCTTCGGCGCGGTGACCGACGGGCAGAAGGCCGGCCTCTTGTGGTTCTACAACCACGCCTTCCAGGAGGCCGACGAGAAGGCCGGGGCCCCGTTTGACACGGTCAACTACTATCCCGGCCGGGCGGTGCTCGCGCTGGTCAACTGGCCGTTCGACCTGGAGCCTCGCAGCCCGATCGAGGTCATGCCGCCGGCCGTGGACGACAAGAAGTGGGGCTTCTACATGTTTCGCAACCGCTGGCAGGATGAGAACGACGTGGTCGTCTCCGTGCAGACCCGCAGCACGCGCGGCTGGCACAAGGCCAACACCGACGGGGGCGTCGAGGTCTGGGGACTGGGCAAGAAGCGTAAATGGGGGCGGCTCAAAGCCGAGCGGATCACCCATTTCCAGCCGGCGGCCGACGGATCGGGCATCCTCTGCGGCTCGGACGGCACCTGCCTGGCCGTCGATTTCTCCGGGGCCTCGGGCGCCGACGCCATGCTGGTGATGACCGGCCCCGGCGCACCCGGCGAAAACACCGTCAGCGCCGGCGGCGCCAAGCTGACCTTCCTCTTCCTCACCGCCGGCAGCGAACCCAAGCCGGAGGTCCAGGGCGACCAGGTCGTCGTGGGCCAACAGACCGTCGAACTCAAAGACGGTCAGCTCGTGCTGGGGCGCATGGCCGGACCGTGGCACCCAAAGTAGTAGGCACACTCCGTGTGCCGTAACCCCAGAACGAGGACGGGACGGGGCTAATCTGTCTGCAGCACCGTTCGGGCCGTTCCGGCAAACCAGCGCCGTCCCCTCTTCGCCCACCCAAGGTCCCCGGTGCTATGTCCGGCAACCCGCAACAACCTGCCGACGGCCCTCCCGGCCGGGACTCCTCGCCCGACCCGTTCGATGACTCTGCGGCCGCGGACCAAGAGCGATCTCGCTCCGACGAGTTGATCGAGCAAGTCAAGCGATCTCAAGTGCGACCCGGCCAGTTCCGACTGTCACGTCTGTTCGTGGTCACCCTGCTGGTGGCAATTCTGTTTGCGGTCCCCAGACTGGTCGGCGTGGGGTACGGCTGGTACTTCATGTTGCTGTACTTCATCATCTTCTGGGGCTGCGCGCCCTTCGTGGCCTGGGCAGCCGTGACGGTCTGCCCCTGGATCCCGCGCCGCCATCGAGGCAAGGCGGGAGTGCTTCTTTTTCTGCTTCTTGTTGTTCCCTTTCCGGTCGCGGGAATATGGATAGAAGGGCTGGAATCCGGACTCAAAGGAACTGCCAATGCGCTTGTCGCCACGCTCTGGTTTTGGGTCCCCGAGGTTCTCTGCATCGCGGCCGTGCAATACGGGGTCTTCGGAGACTGGAAAGGACTCCGCCGCGCTCGACGGCACGCGGGCCGGCCAAGCGCCGACGAGCCGGACTAGAATCTGGCCATCCGACGTTCGTTCCGCTACACTCCTAGTGTCGTATTGCCAATGACTGCGATAAGAAGGAGGGATGCCATGCGACGTCAAGCTCACTTGCGATGGACCGGACTCTTCGTTCTGGCCTGCCTGGCCGCCCTGGCGGGCCATGGCGCGAGCATCACCCGGGCCGCCACGCCCGAGGACCAGACCCGGGCGATCCTGGACGCCACGGGCGTTGAGGGTGGGCTGATCGTCCACCTCGGATGCGGCGACGGCCGGCTGAGCGCGGCCCTGCGGGCCAACGATCGCTACCTGGTCCACGCCCTGGACACCGACCCGGCCGCCGTGGCCAAGGCCCGTGAGCACATCCGCTCGCAAGGGGTCTACGGCGAGGTCTCCGCCGATCGGCTCTCGGGCGACCGACTGCCGTACGCCGAGAATGTGGTCAACCTGCTGGTGGCCGAGGAACTCGGCGACGTGTCGATGGAGGAAACGATGCGGGTCCTGGTGCCCCGCGGCGTGGCCTACGTCAAACAAGGGCACGAGTGGACCAAGCAGGTCAAGCCCTGGCCCGAGGACATCGACGAGTGGACCCATTGGCTGCACGACGCCAGCGGCAACGCCGTGGCCCGCGACCGCGTGGTCGGCCCGCCGCGGCGTTTGCAGTGGGCGGCCGGCCCGCTCTGGTCGCGCCACCACAACACGACGCCCAGCTTGAATGCCGCGGTGTCGGCCGCCGGGCGGTTCTTCTATATCAGCGACGAAGCCCCGCCGGGGCTGGACAACTCGCTGCCCGACCGCTACCACCTCTATGCCCGCGACGCATTCAACGGCGTGCTGCTGTGGAGAATTCCCATCGACGATTGGGGCTGGGCCGCCTGGGTCCAGACGATGTACTCGAACTTCATGCTCGGCCGCCACATGCACCCGATCCACATCCAACGCCGCCTGGTGGCCGTGGGCGACCGGGTCTACGTCACCCTGGGCTTCAACGCCCCGGTGAGCGAGGTCGACGCGGCCACGGGCGAGGTGCTGCGGACCTTCGAGGGAACTGACTATACCTCCGAGATCCTGGTGGACGGCGGCAAGCTGGTCCTCTCGGTGAACAAGGCCCCGCAGCACGCCGGCTACCTCGACCAGGAGCCCCCGGTCAAGAAGCAGGTCAAGGTGATCGACCTGGCCTCGGGCAAGCTGCTCTGGGAGGCCGGGGATTACACCGGCGTGAGCGTGCGCGGCTCGCCGGTGCAACGCGTGACCCAGCTCACGCTGGCCGTCGGGCCCGAGGGTGTGTTCCTCGTCGAGGAGGACGCCGTCGTCGGGCTGGACTGCAAGACCGGCGACGAGCTGTGGCGCGTCGAGCGTCCCCCGCGCCCCGAAAAGAAGGTGGTCGACGGCTATCGCAACGACCACACCAACCTCGTGACGCTGGTCTACCACGACGGGCGCGTGCTCTTCGGCCAGCCGCGCGAGCAAGACAAGAAGCCGCCTTGGAACACCACGCAGCCGTCGCACCTCCTCTCGATCGACGCGGCCACCGGCCGGGTCGTGTGGACCAAGGAGATCGGGAGCTGGGAGTACGGCACGCCGATCGGGATCTACGTGGTGGGCGGGCGGATCTGGGTCCACGCCCACCCCGACGAGCCCTTCACGCTCTTGGCCCTCGACCCGGCCGACGGCAAGGAGCTCAGGCGTATCCCCACGGCGGCGGTGTTCAACTCGGGCCACCACCACCGCTGCACGCGAAACAAGGCCACCGAGCGGTTCCTGGTCACCTCGCGGCGCGGCGTGGAGCTGACGGCCTTCGACGACGGCTCGACCCAGGTGAACCAGTGGATCCGCGGCGAATGCGGCTACGGCATGATGCCATGCAATGGGCTGATTTACACTACTCCCCACCCATGCCGATGCTTCATTGAAGAGAAGCTCGCCGGGCTGTATGCGCTAGCGCCGGGCGGGAGTGAAGAAGAGGGGGAGAGGAGGGGAGGGGGAGAGGGGGAGAAGGAGGAGCGGTTGCAGCGCGGCCCGGCGTTCGGCCGCCCGACCCCCAATCCCCAATCCCCAATCCCCGTTCCCTCCTCCGAATGGCCGACCTACCGCCACGATCCGGCCCGGAGCGGCGCCACGCCGGCCGCCGTCCCCGCGGAGCTGAAGCCGCTCTGGAAAACGGAGATCGGCACCGGGCCGAGCGCGCCGGTGGTCGCCGGTGGCAGGGTCTTCGCGGCCGCGGTCGAGGAGCATCGCGTTTTTGCCCTGGACTCCAACGACGGCAAGCTGCTCTGGAGCTTCACGGCCGGCGGGCGCGTGGATACCCCGCCGACCATCCACGAGGAATTGGTCCTGTTCGGCTCCCGCGACGGCCGGGTCTACTGCCTCCGGGCAGCCGATGGCGAGTTGGTCTGGCGGCTGCGGGCCGCGCCGGAGGACCGCCGCGTGGTAGCTTTCGACCAAGTCGAATCGATCTGGCCGGTCCACGGCAGCGTGCTGGTGGTCGACGGCGTGGCCTACCTGGCGGCTGGGCGCTCGTCGCACCTCGACGGCGGCATCCGCGTGCTGGCCGTCGATCCGGCGACCGGTGAAATCTTCCGCGAGGAAACGCTTTCCACGACCCCGGCCGCATCGCAGAAATCGGGCGGCGGCGCGCTGGCCGACGTGCTGGCGTTCGACGGCCAGTCGGTCCGCATGAGGCAACACCGCTTCGCGCGGGTCGCCGCTGAAGGCTCGCCGCCGCGCGCCCAACGGCCGCCGTTGCACTTGCTGGCCACCGGCGGACTCCTGGACGACACCTGGTTCAACCGCATCTACTGGGCGCTGAATGGCCGGGCGCTGGGGCAAATGCTGGTTTTCGACGGCGACTCGGCCTACGGCATCCGGGCTTACGCCCAGCCGGGCGACGTCAACGCCCACTTCACCCCGGGCAAGGACGGCTACCGGCTGTTTGCCCACGACCTTCGCCCCAAGGGAACCGGGCAGAAGCCAAAACGCAGGGGTAGGGCCCCGCTCGAAGACCGCTGGCAGGTAAACGTGCCGATTCGGGCCCGGGCCTTCGCCCTGGCCGGCGACACACTCTTCCTGGCAGGCCCGCCCGACGCGGTGGACGCCGACGACCCCTGGGCCGCGTTCGACGGGCACAAGGGCGGTCTGCTTTGGGCCGTGGCCGCCCGCGACGGCAAGAAGCTCGCCGAATACCCGCTCGACGCCCCGCCCGTCTACGACGGGCTCGCCGTGGCCGGCGATCGGCTCTACGTTGCCACGATCGACGGCACGCTGCGATGTTTCGCCGGCCGGTAGCGCCGAGCAGCGGCCGGCAACCGATGAAGGGGGGCCGGCCTCCGGCGGCTGCTGGCTGCCGGCTGAGCTATCCGCCTTCGTTTGCCGCCGCGACGGCCATGGTTCCCGCCACTCGCGGCAACCACTGATCCAGTCCCGTGCTCGGGAGAAAGTCCGTGGGCACGCGCCAGGCCATAATCAGGAGGTAGCCCCCGTCGCGCCGGGTCCAGACCTCAAAACGGCCGTTTGTCAACCGGTAATCGGCTTTGCCCGAGGCGTCGACGTAGTAGAACTCCTGCTGTGAGGTCCCTTCGGCCCGCTGCCACTCGACGGCCGCGCCCGAGGGAGTCTGGCCCTCGACCGGGCTCCAGGTGGGCGTAGCATCCGGACAAACCGCCAGGATGACCGAACGGATCAGGCGATCGTAATCCCTCGCGATCGGGCCCGAGAGGTCGGCCGCACCGAAGTAGCCGTAGTAGGCGATCTTGCCCCCAGCGGAGTCGGCCGCGAAGCCCTCGATCGTCATGCGCAAGCCGGGCAGCATGGCTTTCGGCACCAGACGCCGGCGGTCCTCGACCCCCGAGCCCTCGACCAGCGGCGGCTTGTCGAGCTGTTCGGGCAGCCGGACACTGACCGGCACCCCCGGAAGGGACGTCGCCGGCTGCATCCCCCGAAACGACGAGCCCTTCTTGACTTGACTGACGTGGGCTTCGAGCCGCTTTTCGTACTCGCCGCTGCCGCAGCCGACGAGCACCACGAGCAAGCCCGCCAAAGACAAGCCGGTGACCTGCTTCTTCATTGCCGCGTGTCCGTTTCGTGTCCTCGGTTGGATGGCCCTTCTGATTTTCGCCGCCGGGGTGGGGGGTTGTCAAGCTGCCCGCGGCGGGCGGCTGATCCCCGGCGGCCGATCCGTTACGACCGGCCGATCCGGCACCCTCGCGTTTTTCCGCAACGGCCGGGCCGGGAACCTTGCTTGCCGGGTCGGGCTCGTCGCCGGAATCGGTAAGCTATGTTTCTTTGGGCGTACTAGACGCGTACCTCGGGCAAGCCCTCTGCGCGGCGGCGATACCCGGGAAGTTGCTGAACCACCAAGGAACACGTCAGCAGGCGAGTCCCCCTCCATGCCAAGCCTTTCTCCCACCCTGAAATCCCAGCCCGACGCCAAGAAGGGCAACTTCGAGGAGCTCAAGCAGCGGATCCACAGCAAGCTGGTCGACAAGCTCGACCTAGGCCGCGTGGGCGAGCTGGAGGGCGACACGCTCAGGCGCGAGATCCGCCTCGTCGTCGAGCACCTCTGCGACAGCGAAGACACGCTGCTGAACCGCAGCGAGCGGGAACGGCTGATCAGCGAGGTCCTCGACGAGACGTTCGGCCTGGGGCCCTTGGAAGCATTGCTCAAAGACTTCACGGTGAGCGACATCCTGATCAACGGCCCCAAGAGCGTCTACGTGGAGCGGCGCGGCAAGATGGAGAAGACCGGCGTCGTGTTCCGCGACAACAATCACCTGATGCAGATCATCGACCGGATCATCTCCAAGGTGGGACGCCGGGTCGACGAGACCTGCCCGATGGTCGACGCGCGGATGCTCGACGGCTCCCGTTTCAACGCGATCATTCCGCCGCTGGCCCTGGACGGGGCGGCCGTCTCCATCCGCCGTTTCGGCGCCAACCCGCTGAAGCTCGAAGACCTGCTGAACTTCAAGGCATTCACGCCCGAGATGGTGATGCTCTTGGAGGGGGCCATCAAGGCCCGGCTGAACATCATCATCTCCGGCGGCACGGGCTCGGGAAAGACGACGCTTCTGAACACGCTTTCCAGCTTCATTCCCAACACCGACCGCATCGTCACGATCGAGGACGCGGCGGAGCTTCAGTTGCAGCAGGACCACGTGGTGCGTCTGGAGACCCGGCCTCCGAACATCGAGGGCAAGGGGGAGATGACGGCCACCGACCTGGTGCGCAACGCCCTGCGCATGCGGCCCGAGCGCATCATCATCGGCGAGTGCCGCGGCCCGGAATCGCTGGACATGCTCCAAGCGATGAACACCGGCCACGAGGGGTCGCTTACGACGATCCACGCCAACAGCCCCCGCGACGCCATCGCCCGGCTGGAGACCATGATCATGATGGCCGGGTTCGAGCTGCCGCTTAAAGCCATGCGCACCCAAATCGCCAGCGCGGTCGATTTGATCGTGCAGGCCAGCCGGCTCCAGGGAGGACCGAGAAAAATCAGCTACATCACCGAGGTGGTGGGTATGGAGCAGGAAACCGTGGTGATGCAGGACATCTACAAGTTCGAGAAACAGGGGCTCGACGAGACGGGCAGGGCCTACGGCAAGTTCATCGCCACCGGCGTGCGCCCGACCTTCATGCACCGGCTGGAAGCGGCCGGCGTCCGCCTCCCCTCGAGTGCCTTCCGTCAGCGCGTGATGTTGGAGGACTAGCCCGTGAGCCTATGGTTGATTGCACTTGCCGCCTTCATTGCCGTGGCCGCCCTGGTCGGGGGGCTGGCGATGATCGTCCGCGAGAAGCCGGGCGGCCGGTTGGAGAATCGGCTGGACATGCTCACCGGGCTGGGCGGCTCCGGCAGCGGACGAGAAGGGGGGCCGCGCGAAAGCAGCGTGCTCGCCCAGCCGCTCGAAAGGGCACCCGACATCTTCGAGAGCTTGCTGCAGCGCTTCGGCAACCTCAACCTGCTCTTCGAGCAGGCCGATACCTCGCTGACGGTCTCGAAGCTGGTGGCGATCTCGGGCGTGATGGCCCTGTGCGGCGCCGGGCTGGGGGCGGTGCTCCGTCTGCACATGGCGCTGTTGCCGGTGATCGCGGTGATGATGGCCACGCTGCCGTTGCTGTGGGTCCTCTGGCGTCGGCGCCGGCGCCTGAAGGCGTTTGCCGCCCAATTGCCCGACGCCTTGGAGATGCTGGCCCGATCGCTCCGGGCCGGGCAGAGCCTGGGCTTCGGCTTCAACATGATTGCTTCGGAGATGAGCCCCCCGATCTCGAAGGAGTTCGGCCGCGTGTTCGAGGAGCAGAACCTCGGTGTGCCCTTGGACGAGAGCCTCAAAGACCTCACCGAGCGGATCCCCAACCTCGACCTGAAGTTCTTCTCCACCGCGGTGATCCTGCAGCGCCAGACCGGCGGCGACCTGGCCGAAATCCTGGACAAGATCGGCGCGCTGATCCGCGACCGGTTCCGCATCTGGGGACAGGTGCAGGCATTGACCGGCGAGGGACGGCTCTCGGGCATCGTGCTCTTGGCACTCCCCTTCGTGCTGTTCCTGGCCGTTTACCAGCTCAACCCCGACTACCTCATGGTGCTGTTTGAGGACCCGCTGGGCAAGAAGATGCTCGCCGGGGCGATCTTCATGCAGGTGATGGGGGCCCTGGTGATACGTAAGATCGTCAACATCCAAGTGTGAGCCCGACCCGGCGATGGGGATTGACCCGTGATCTTCGCAGAGAAACTCTTCGATTTCGAAACGCTGATCCCGCTGGCCGTGTTCGGCGCGTTTGCGGCCCTGGCGTGGTGGGCTCTGGATCTGGTGGCCGTGGGCAAGTCGCGGGCCGCCGAACGGCTCGACGAGCTGAGGGAGCCTCGCCGAAAGCCCAAGAAGGACGACCTTGCGCTGAAGAAGCAGGACGCGATGACCAAGGTCCTCGAAAGGGCCACCCCCGCCCTGGCCAAGCCGCTGACGCCGAAAAGCGAAGCCGACATGAGCAAGCTGAAGCTCAAGCTGGCCAACGCCGGCTTCCGCGGCGAATCGGCCGGCAGCATCTTCCTGGGCCTGAAGTTCGCCGGGCTGGTCTTCGGGTTGCTGGCCGGCGGCGGGACCCTGGTCGGCATGAGCGGGCTGAAGCAGAACACGCTGATCGGCTCGATGTTCCTGGCAGGGCTCTTCTTCTACCTGCCCGACATCCTCGTCGCCCTGATCGGCAAGAGCCGGCAGAAGGCCATCTTCCTGGCCCTGCCCGACGCCCTGGACCTGATGGTCGTCTGCGTCGAGGCCGGCCTGGGGCTCGACCAGGCCATGCGCAAGGTGGCCGAGGAAATGAAGAGCACCTACCGCGTGCTGGCCGAGGAGTTCGCCCTGTCCAACTTCCAGCTCCAGATGGGCCGTCCCCGATCGGAGGTGCTGCACGAGCTGGGCCTGCGCACCGGCGTGTCCGATCTGAGGGGGCTGGCCGGCGTGCTCATCCAGGCCGACAAGTTCGGCTCGGGCATCGCCCAGGCCCTGCGCGTGCAGAGCGACTCGATGCGGACCCGCCGACGCCAAATGGCCGAGGAAAAAGCGGCCAAGACCGCCGTGAAGCTGATCTTCCCGCTGGTGCTCTTTATCTTCCCCGGCATCTTCGTGATCCTCGTCGGCCCGGCCGCCATCACCATGGTCCGCGACATGTTCCCGATGATGAACGGCGGGCAGTAGCGAGCGGGGTCAGGTGTTGACTTGTAACTTACGGCGAGCCGCCGCCAGGTAGCAAACGGTCCGTAAGGTCTGACAGACGCCGACCCCACGCCCGGTCCGCGGCCCGTCGTTCTTCCGCACGCGCAACGGTCTTGGAAATGGCGGCCGTGCTAACGCCTCCGAAAAACCGACCGATCTCGCCCACGGCTTCGTCAGTCAGGTGCCGCGCCAGGTAGATCGCGGCCGATCTGGGATCGTTCGGGCGGCGCCGGACGGCAAACAACTCGCCGCGATCGACTTCGAACACCTGGCTTACGGTGGCCACCACGTCCTCCAAAGTCGGGCGCCACGCCAGTTGCGTCTGGGCCGGCACGGCGTCGCGGACCGGCTCGTCGGCCAGGCGCCGTCGCCATCGCGCGACCCATTCGCCGCTGCCCAGAAACGTCCCGCCGGTGGCCGCCTCCAGCGGCGACTTGAGCGACCCGGACAATCCCGCTTCCACGAAGCGGCGGTACGCCCCTCGGGCCCGGGCCTGGTCTTTGGCCAACCCGCCCAGCACCGACCCGTAATCCAACCATGCCGGCGCCTTGCGTACTCCCAGGTAGTCCTGGTAACTGCTCCAGTCGTAGTCCTCCGGCCGCCTTTCGATCCCGGCGCGGACCGGGTTCAGATGGATGTAGCGCGTCAGCTCCAAGTCGTGCGACTCGTCTTCCACGAGGACTGCCTTGAACCGGCCTTGGAAGAGCGGCCCGGACCGCCCGTAGCGGCGATTGAAGGCGCCGGCGTGCCCCGAGTTCAGGTCGTGCATTCCCGCCGACAGGTTGGGCTGCGGCGTGCGCAGGTAGAGATGGAAGTGGTTGCCCATCAGGACCCAGGCGAACACCCTCCACCCACAACGGGTGGCGATCCGGTCGAGCAGCTCTAGCCACCGCCGCCGGTCCCGGTCGTCGCGCACGATCGCCCGCCGCTCCCAGCTTCGGCTGGTCACGTGGTACAAGCCGTTCTCCACGTCGATGCGCAAGGGCCGAGCCATGGGGCCTCTGTCTACTCCGTCGGAAGTTACAAGTCAAGACCTGACCCCGGCATTGCCGATGACCAGACAAAGGGCCCTTGGGTCCCGAGCGCCGTTGATGGAGTCCACGCCAAAGGGGGGGAAGTAAGCATGTTCACCCGTCCGCTCCGCGCTTTGGTCCTCGTCGCCATCGGCGTGGCCGTGACGGCCACCCAGGTGCGAGCCGAATGTCTCAGTATGCTCGCGGCCTACGGGGTGCGGGAATTCAAACGCCGCAACTGTTGGCCCAAGCCGTTCAACTACCCCGACCGCTACGCCGTACGCGCCCCGTTCAACGCGATGGTCAACAACGGCTGGGAGCGACAGAACATGCTCGGCGACCACCACTTCGCCAGAGGCACCGGCGAGCTGACCGAGGCCGGGAAGCTGAAGGTCCGCTGGATCCTGACCGCCGCGCCCCAACACCACCGCGACATCTTCGTCCACAGGGCCTACACCGCCGACGAGACCGCGGCCCGGATGCAGAGCGTGCGCCTCGCGGCCGCCGAGATCGCCCCCGAACGCGGCCACCCATCCATCCTGGAGACGGACATCCCCGAATACGGCTGGCCGGCGTGGCGCGTGGACGCCATTGGGCGGGCGTTCGAGTCCTCGATGCCCGAGCCCAAGCTGCCGGAGGTGCAGTCGGGGGAGGGGGAGTGAACGGGGCTTGACCAGATTCCCTCGCTCTAATCCCTCGTTGCGATGCTCCGCATCGCAACGTGTGTTATGGCCTGTTTGAGCCGCTTATCGACCTAACTCTTGACATTACAAAGAGTCCTGCTTCGTCGATGCGGAGCATCGCGGCAGTGCGTTCCCATGCGGAGCATGGGAACGAGGCTTGACGACATTGCGTGATTTGTCTATTTGCCCCATTCTCGCCATCCCGGATCGCCGGACCCGTAGATCCTTCCTGAATATCCCAGTTTCGTTACAGGGTCCGGTCCCGGTCAGTCGATTGGTAGAATGACAACGCCGGCTTGCGGGCGGCGGCTGGTCACGCGCGCCCTGGGGGACGCGCCGGGAAACACGACCGCCGAAGTCTCGACGACTTCGGAAGTCTAGGTGCCGCTTGCAAGTCCGCAGGAAACATGGAGGTTTCCGGTGGGAGTCATGCAACGAAAACCGCGTTGGCCAGGGCTGCTGGCCGGGATCGCCTTCTGCTGGCTGGGGACTTCGGTCGCTTCGGCCCAGCACACCGGACTCAGCGCCGGCGCCCAGGCGAGCAAGCCCTCGATCGGCCAGTCCATTTCCGAAGGGTTCAAGAACGGCTTCGGCAAGGTCGCCGTCGCGCTGAACCCCAAGAAGCCCGTCAAGCCGGCCGAGGACCCCCTCGCGCTGTCGACCAAGGCCGAGCCCAGCGCGAGGCTCTTCGTCGCCCTGGCCAAGCTCCAGGAGCAGGAAGGCCGGCTGGCCGCTGCGGCCGAGCGCTACGAGCAGGCCCTGAAGAAGGAGCCCAACTACCCCGGGGCGCTGCTGGGCTACGCACGCCTCAAGGAGCGGCTCGGCCATCCGGCCGAGGCCGAGAAGCTCTACGAGCAGGCCGCCAAGGCCCATCCCCGCGAACCGTCCGTGGCCAATAACGCCGGCCTCTTCTACGCCAAGCAGAAGCAGTACCCCAAGGCACTGGCGGCCCTGGGCCAGGCCGTGCGACTGAAGCCTCAGGAAGCCAAGTACCGGCACAACCTCGCGCTGGTGCTGGTGCAGATGGGACGCAACGAGGAGGCGTTCGGCCACCTCCGCGCGGTCCACACCGAAGCCGTCTCCCACTACAACCTGGGATACCTCCTGAAAACGAAGGGGGACGACCGGGCGGCCGCGTTCCACTTCGCCCAAGCGCTGCGTGCCGATTCCTCGATGGTCGCCGCCAAACAGTGGCTGGCCCAGCTTGGCGACCGCTCACAGCTCGCCGAGCGCGGTGCGCCAGCGCCGGCGATGCCCCCGGCACCGGCCACGTCTCCGCCGCCAGTCAACCACGAGGCCGTGGCGCCGCCCCGGGTGCAACTCAACGTGGGATCCCCGCCCGGGCCGGCACAAAGCCCCGTGTCGCCGCCCTACGGTGCCGAGCGTCAGGGGTCGCCGGTCATCCGTTTCATTCCGCCTCCGCCGCGGCGCGCGGCACCGCGTCCCGTCCCCCCGGAACTCAGCGGCCCCCAGGTCGGTGGCCCCAGGGCCCCGCTACCCGGCGGCACGTACCAGCCGGCCCAGCCCGGCGGCCCCCCGCTTCCCCCCGATTCCCGCCAGCCGCCGCCGATCCGCCGACTGCCGAGCGTGGACTGAAACCGAAGCCGAAGCCGGGGTCAGACTCTAAATATTCACTTTTGCCGCAGGGGGAAGCTGCTTCCGCCTCCCCCTCGCCGAGTCGTGAACTCTTGAATCGACCTGACCACGGTGCCCATCGGCGCCGGCTTGTGGGTGCCCTGGCTGCCGTTCTCCTTGCCGCAGCGGTGGCCGTTCTGCTGGTGGTTGGCCGTCGTTGGGAGAAGGAGAAGGAGAAGGAGAAGGGGTCAGACTCTAAATATTCACTTTTCGCTCTGCGTCGGCAGCGACAAGGCGGCTTCGATGGCCGCGATCCGCCGACGCATCGCCGGGTTCGTGTAGCGCGGGTCTTCTTGCAGGCGCCGCCGGGCCATGCACACCGCCATCGACGTGATCCCGCCGTAGTATTCCCCGATCTCCCGTTGGTTGAAATCGGTCAAGCGGCAGGCCAGGTCGAGGGCCACCGCCTTGGCCGGGCCGGCTCGGCGGCCGTGTTGGGTGAGCTGCTCGGCGGCGATGCCGAACTCCGCGGCGACCGCCCGGCTGATTGACGCCAGGTCGACCACCGGCCGCGGCAGGTCGAGGTCCCGGTCGCCGGGGCCGCCGGCTCGCCGGCTGCGAAGGGTGTCTTCGATACGGGCAACGTACTGGCTGCTGCCCACGGCGTAACGGCTCGCGCGCATCGCCTCGAGCAGTGGCCCGTCGTCGTCCAGCAGACAGGCTTCGACGTACGCCCGGTAGTGTCGTCGGGCGGCGACAGTCTCCTGCGCGAAACTCCGCAGCACGTCGTAACAGACCCAGGCTTCCGCGTCCTTTGCACGCACGTAGCCCGGGTAGCTGCTCCACCGGAATCCGGCCAGGAGCTCGAGCCGCCGGCGCCGGCCGAGGCGTCGGGCGGCGGCGGTGCGCGCGGGATTGAGATGGATGTATCGCGTCAGCGGGATCAAGTACTCGTCCTCCTCGACGAGCTTGGCTCGGTACCGTGCCTGCAGCACGTGGCCCGGGGCGTTCCGCCGGTAGCGGTAGTAGAGGGCGTAGCTCGTGCCCAGCCGCTGCATGAACCGCGAGAGGTTGGGCCGACGGGTGCGGACCAGCAGGTGGAAGTGGTTCGGCATCAAGACGTAGGCGTACAGCACGACGTCGTACGTCACCAGATTGTCGCGAAGCTGCCTGAGGAACCGCTGGCGGTCGCCATCGGTGAAGAATATCTGCTGGCGCGCGTTGCCACGCGAGGTGACGTGGTACACGGCGTTGGCCAGTTCGATACGAGGTGGTCGGGGCATGGGGGCAGCTTACCCACGTGCCGGGGAGCGAGTCAATCCATAAAGTGAATATTTAGAGTCTGACCCCGCGTCCCGTCCGTCGAACCATCTCGCCGAGGTGCAACTCCACGGCCGCGGCCAGCATGGCGGGGTTGTAGCCGCCTTCGAGCACGCTAATGACCTTGCCGACGGCATGGGTCTCGGCCACGTCGAGCACCGCCCCAGTGAGCGCCAGGAAGTCCTCGGTTTCCAGGCCCAGACCGCCCACCGGATCGGCGCGGTGGCTGTCGAAGCCGGCGCTGATGAAGACCAGCTCCGGGCGGATCTTCTCGGCGAGCTTCTCCAGAGCCCCGGAGAAGAGCGACAGGTAGTCGCGGCGCGAGATGCCCAGCTCCACCGGCAGGTTCAGGGTCGTGCCCAGGCCGTCGCCGGCGCCCGTCTCGTCGGCCCGCCCGGTGCCGGGGTAAAACGGCCAACGGTGGATCGAGAGAAAGCCCACGCGGGGATCGCCCCAAAACACCGCCTGGGTCCCGTTGCCGTGGTGTACGTCCCAATCGACGATCAGCACGCGTTCGATCCCCATCTCGTCGACCGCCGCCCGGGCAGCCAGGGCCACGTTGTTGAACAGGCAGAAGCCCATGGGCCCCTCGGGCAGGGCGTGGTGGCCCGGGGGACGCACCAGGCAAAAAGCGTTCTGTGCCTCGCCGCGGACCACGCGCTCGGCCGCGTCGCAGACCGAGCCGGCCGCATTCAGGGCCACGGTGTAGGAATCGGGGCTGACGACCGTGTCGACCTCGATGTACCCCCCGCCCGACTCGGCAAAGGCCCGGACCTGCGCGGAGTACGTCGGTGAGTGGACCCGGGCCAAGCGCTCCTGGGAGATCGGCTCCCACTCGACCCGGCGGCAGCGCCCGGCCAGCCCGGTCTCTTGAAGCCTCTCAGGAATCGCGCGAATCCGCTCGGCCCGCTCCGGGTGCTGGCCGGTCTCGTGCCTCAGGAAGACGGGGTCGTAGTAGAGTAGAGTCATGGGTCGGAGTGGGTTTGGGGAAGGCTCCGCGGCAACGGCGCTCTTCAAGGTAGCCGCCGGGGACCGTCTCGACCACCAGCCCAGGGGTGTCGGGCGGTAGGAGGCTGGGTTTGGGATTGCCAGGAGCGATGGAGAGACGGAGAGACTGAGGGACGGAGGGATTGAGAGGCCGACGGATGGCGTCCAACATTTCCCTTACTCCGCCTCTTGCCGTTTCCCTTTCTCTCCCTCCTTCTCTCCATCTCTCTGTCTCCCTGTCTCTCCATCTTCCTTTCCTTCACGCGTTCGGTCCCATAACGTTCCCCTGACCCCCGCAACAGGGGGCAGCGACATCGCTTGACAGTCGCGCCTCGGCTCTGGTAGCATGGAGAAAGTGAGGGATTTCTGCGGGCCGGCGGGCCAGTCGGCAACTCCTCTTTCCGCAGTCCAATTGTCATGTCCAGTTACAGAGAAGGTCTCGATTGGGGGATGGCGTTCCGCCCGATGGTGGTGATCCTGGCCGCGTTGCTCGCTGCCGGATGGCTCGTGCAGGGCCCGGCCGAAAAGGCGATGGCCCAGGGCCCGGCCGCCGAGCGCTACCGGATCATCCCCATCAACCCCGCCGCCAACAAGGACTACAAGCTCCGCTCCGACGTGCTCCGCATCCTGCGCGACGGCGACATCTCGGGCGACGGACAGTTCGGCGAGGAGGAGCAGAAGAGACTCCAGGCATACTACTGGGGTTACTCCCTGCCTCGCTGGACCTTGCCCGAATACCGGAGCCAACTCGCCGGCAACCCCGAGCAGTTGCCCAAGAACCAGCAGACCCTCCGCGTCGAGTTGCAGAACGAGCTGCGCAACGGCAGGAACAAGCCGGCGTTCGATTTCGTGACCAACCTGGTGCTCAAGTCGATGGAGAACCTGGCCAGGCCATACCCGGCTGGCGAGCGGAGCTTCCACCCGGCAACCCGGATCAACGCCATGCTGATGATCGGCGAGCTGGGGGCCAATCCACCCGCGTCTTTCAGCGACGTGCCGCTCCCGTTGCCCGATGCCCTGCCGATCCTGCTCAAGCACTTGCAGAACCCCGAGCAAATCGACGGGGTCAGGGTCGCGGCCTTGGTGGGAATCAACCGGCACGCCGACCTGGGTGGTATCAACACCCCGCAGGCCCGACAGGCCATCGTCAACGCGATGGTGGCGCTGGTGAACTCCCCCAAGCCCGACGATCGATCGGCCGACGGCCACGCCTGGATGCGAAGCCAGGCCGCCGACGTCCTGGGCAAGCTGGGCATCGCTGCGGCGGGCGTGCCGCAGGGCCTGACCGCCATGGTCGCCGACGCGGCCCTGCCAGTCTCCGTCCGATGTGTCCCGGCCGAGGCCCTCGGTAAGCTCAACTACGCGGGCGCGGCGGGGTTGGACCCGTCGCAGATCGTCGCCGCCCTGGGCCGGCTGGCCGAAGCCGCGATCGCCCGGGAGCTGATCGAAAAGACCGAGGACGAGGAACCACCCGACGCCGCACCCGATGCCGCTCCCGGCGCCTTACCCGGGGTCGTACCTGGCGCGGCGCCCGGCGCGGTACCCGGCGAGCAGTCGCCCGAGACGGTCGCCGCCGAGGAGAAGCCGGATCTCTCGCGCCGCCGTCTAAAGGCGGTGCTCACTTCCGTGGCCCAGGGGCTCACCGGGGTGCGGCAGGTCGCCACGGGACCGCACCAGGAGCTGTACATCCGCGTCAGCCGCCCAGTGGCCGCCATCCTCACCGACCTGGACGACCGCCGGATGAAGGATGACGAGCTGAAGCCCAAGATCGAAGAGAACCATCGGCAGCTCCAGGCCGCTCTGGGAATCGGCGGGGGGCCCGCCGCCCCCGCTACGCCGCCCGAGCCCGCCGAGCCGCCGGAACCCACGCCGCCGGCGGAGACCTAGTAATTTCCTAGTTCCCATGCCCTGCACGGGAACCCCATGCCGGGACGCTCTGCGTCCCTGCCGCAAGAAAGAGGCCGCTGCACTGTCTCCGACGCGGGGCGTCGGGGGAGTGCGTTCCCATGCGGAGCATGGGAACGAGGCGCAACCAAGGCAAAAGGACTTGCCGCCCATGGCCAACCCGGTCCGCTTCCGATCCGCCCGTCTTGGGGCGATGCTCTTGCTGGCGTCCCTTGCACCGCTGGCGCTGGTGCCCGCGGCCGGCTGCCAGTGGATGACGTGGCCGAGCGCTTCGCCAGGGGACGACATCACGGGCGAAGATGCCCAGATCGCCGCACCGGACGCGGCCCTCTCGACCCCAGCGTCGTCCGACGAAACGGCTTCTGCCCGAGATGAGAGCGAGCAGCAGCGTCCGAGCGACGGGTTCTCCAGCCGCTCGCCCGAAGTGCGGCCTGAAACGGTCGAGCACCTGCGTACGGCGCTTCGCGACCACGAGCTTCGAGTCCGGCTGGCGGCGGCCGCGGCGCTGGGCGAGCTGGGCGGGCCGGAGGCCGAAGTCGCACTGGCCGAAGCCCTCGACTCCGGCGCCGAGCGGGTCCGCGCGGCGGCCGTGGCCGCCCTGGCCCGCGCCGGGGCCGAGCAGGCGGTGCTGGGCGCCGCCGAGGACGAATCCTGGCGGGTCCGTAGGGAGGTCGCCCGGGCACTGGGTGCCTTCCCCAACCGCAACGGGCTTCGCACCGCCGAGGCGCTTCTCGACGACTCCAGCGCCGAGGTCCATTGTGCCGTGGTGGGTGCGGTGGCCGACTGGCCGCTCGAGCTGGCCGGGCCGGTCCTGCTTCGCGCCATGGCGGGGGAGGGCTATCGCAGGCGCAGCAAGGCCGCCGAGCTGCTCGCGGCGCGGTGGCCCCCGGCCGCCGAGTTTCCCCTTGACGGCCCGACCTCGCAGCGCAACCGGGTCCTGGCCCGACTGAACGAAGCCTTTCGGCGCGAGTTCCAGCGGGTCAACCCCGGCGCGTTGATTCAGACGGTCGGCGTCGCGGCACGACCGTCGATAACGCCCGAGCAGCTCGATCGCGTGCAAGCGTTGCTCGACCGGCGCGACACGGCCGGGCTCGCGGCGACCGGCCCCGAGCTGCTTCCGGTGCTCGAAACGCTCGTGTTCGATCGCAAGCACCTGCTGCCGGAGTGGGTCTATGGCGAGGTGCTCGCCCGGCGGGATGCCGCCTTCGAGGCCCTCGAAGGCCTGGGCTCCGAGGGGCTTCCCGAGCGGCGCCGGGCAGCCGGCAAGCTGGTCGAACTGGCCCGGCAGCGCCCGCTTTCGCGCCTGGCCGTGGCCCGGCTGCACACGCTCATCCTCGCCGAGCCCGACCAGCTTGTGTGGCAGGCCGCGCTGGGGGCCGTGGCCGACGACCCGGACGAGCAGGCGGCCGCGTTGGCCTACGCGGCCATTGGCCACCCTTCGCCGGAGGTCCGGCGCCGGGCCTGCGAGCACTTGGCGGCCCACCCCGCCCCCGGCCATGCCAAAGTGCTGCTGCCCAGTCTGACCGAGCAAAGCCCTTCGGTGCTGGCGGCCGTGGTGCGGGCATTGGGCTCGCTCGACAAGCTCGACGATACCCGGCCGCTGCGCCCGTTGCTGATGTCGACACACGAGCCGGTCGTTCTGGAGGCGGCCCGGTCGCTCCACCGGCTGGGCGACCCCTCGGGCACTGAGGGGCTGCGGCGTTTGGCCCAAAGCGACGATCCGGCCGTGCGCCGCGAGGTGGCCCGAGCCATCGGCGAGAGGCCCGAGCCGACGCTGCTGCCGGTGCTGGTCGGGATGTTGGACGATCACGTGTCGGTTCGCCGGGCGGCGGTCGCGAGCCTGGAAGCGATCGCCGGGGAGCAGTCGCCCCCTGCACACGACGACCTGACCCCAGGCACCAGCGAACAGGTTGAACGTTGGAAGCGGTGGGCGCAGCAGCAGCGCATCGTGACCGAGCCGCGCAGGCGCTAAGCGGGGCCCGCGGGCTGCCGCCCGCGGCTATCAATACTCCCCACTCCCCACTTCCCACCCCCCACTTCCCACTGCCCACTGCCCACTGCCATCTGCCCACTGTCCTCTGCCCACTGTCCTCTGCCCATGTACCGCTTCACGCTTCCCCCCACACCGGACGAGAAGTCGCAGGCGCTGGGAAACGTCCGGAGGGCAATCGAGCGGAACCGGGGCCAGTCGTTGCCCGAAGTCTCGGGTCGCGCAGTCCCGGAGATCCGTTCGGTGGGGATCATCGGGGCTGGCATGATGGGTCGGGCCATCGCCGCGGCGCACCTGATGCCGAAAAAGGGGTCAGAACTGTTTCTTGCGGAGCACCCTGCGGGCCGTTCTGGGAAAATAGTTCTGACCCCTTTTTCGGTAGCGATTGCCGACGTCGACGGAGCGGCGGTGCTCGCCGCGCCCGATCGGGTCGCCGGGGAGCTGGCCCAGGACATGTCGCCGGCCGACGCCAAGGCCGCGGTCGCGGATCGGTTGCGCGCCACGCGCGATCTGGACGAGGTGGCCCGATGCGACCTGGTGCTGGAGACGATCGTCGAGAACGTCCGGGCGAAGTGGACGCTTTACGGCGAGCTGGAGGGCCGGCTGGCCGAGGGGACGTTGCTGGTCTCAAACACCTCGACCATCCCCATCACGCAGCTCGGCGAAAAGCTCGAGCGGCCCGAGCGGTTCTGCGGCTTCCACTTCTTCCACCCGGTGCGCGAGCGGCCCCTGGTCGAAGTGATCCGCGGCAAGCAGACCTCGTCGCAAACCGTCGCCGCGGCCGCGGCCCACGCCCGGGCGATCGGACGGATGCCCGTTGTGGTAAACGACGGGCCGGCGTTCCTGGTCAACCGGCTGCTGACGCCCTGCCTGGCCGAGGCGCTCGAGCTGCTCGTCGAAGGAGCGTCAGTCGAAGCGATCGACGAGGCGGCCCTGCGGTTCGGCATGGCCAAGGGGGCGTGTGCCCTGATGGACGAGATCGGGCTGGACGTCGCGTTGCACAGTGCAATGGCCCTGGGCGCGGCGTTCGACGAACGGATTCCCCGTTCCCCGCTCCTGGTGAGCATGGTCAAGGCCGGCCGCTTGGGGTGCAAGTCGGGCAAGGGCTTCTACACGTACCGCGAGGCCGGCGCCCGCCTGGAAAGGGGCGAACCCGACGAAGAGTTGCGGCGTCTGGTTGCGCGTTGGGCCGGCGAGCCGCGCGAGCACACGCCCGACTCGATCGCCGCACGCCTGGTCCTGCCGATGGTCTTGGAGGCAACGCGGGCGCTGGAGGACGGCATCGTCGACGACCCTCGCGACGTCGACCTGGCAGTGCTCTACGGGCTGGGATTCCCGGCCGAGCGCGGGGGGCTCCTGTGGTGGGCCGACACGCTGGGCGCGGAGCGGCTCGTCACCGCACTTCGCGAACACGCCCACCTCGGTCGCCGGGCCGAGCCGACGCCGCTGCTCGAAGCCATGGCCCGAAGCGGCCGGCGTTTCTACGCGCCCGGGGCCGCATGACGTGTCGGGCTTGACGCGCCCGGGGCGAGGCCGACAATGTCGTAGCAGGCACACTCCGTGTGCCGCTGCCCGAGGCCGGAACATGACTGGCGTTGGATCACTGCACAAACGAAATGGCGACGGCCGGTATACGGCACACATTGCCGGTTGGCTACCGGCGGACGGCACACGGAGTGTGCCTGCTACTTCCTGAACCCATCCGAGGGAACCCAACCCGTGTCCAAGTTCGCCGTAATCGTGCCGGCCGCCGGGCGGAGCAGCCGGTTTCACGACAAGCACTACAAGAAGCCGTTCGCCACGCTCTCGGGCCGGGCGGTGTGGCTGCACTCGGCCGAGCGGTTCCTGAACCGCGACGACGTGGTGCAGCTCATCCTGGTGATCGCGCCCGAGGATCGCGACGACTTCCACTTCAAGTTCGCCTCGAACGTGGCCATCTTGGGGATCGAGGTGGTCGAGGGCGGGGCGGAGCGGGCCGACTCGGTCGAGGCGGCCCTGGCCAAGGTCAAGCCGGAGGCCGACTTCGTGTGCGTTCACGACGCCGCCCGGCCTTGCCTCGTCGACGAGTGGATCGACAAGGTCTTCGCCGCCGCCGAGCAGAGCGGCGCGGCCATCTTCGCCATCCCCGTGGCGGGGACGCTGAAGCGCGTGGGCAAGGAGCACCGCATCGAGGAGACCGTTTCGCGCGGGGGGCTCTGGGAGGCACAAACACCCCAGGTCTTCCGCCGCGAGCTGCTCATCGAGGCTTATGCCAAGCGCGAGGGCTTCGCGGCCACCGACGACGCGCAGCTCGTCGAGCGGCTCGGGCGCCCGGTGACCGTGGTGCCCGGCTCGCCCGTGAACCTGAAGATTACCACGCGCGAGGACCTACGCCTGGCCGAGCAGGCGCTGAAGGCCCTGCCCAAGCCCAAGCTCAGCGGGCCGATCCACCCGTTTGCGGATGATATGTGGAGGTGAGTGCCCATGGACGTCCTCGCCGAACTCCGCTGGCGCGGCCTCGTGAACCAGACGACCGACGACGAGAACCTCGCCGCCTGGCTCATGGAGAAGCCGCGCACGCTTTACGCCGGGTTCGACCCCACGGCCGACAGCCTACACGTGGGCCACCTGATGGCCCTGATGATCCTGCGGCGGTTCCAGCAGGCGGGCCACCGGCCGATCGCGCTGGTGGGCGGGGCCACCGGGATGATCGGCGACCCCAGCGGGAAGAGCGAGGAACGCAACCTCCTCTCGGTCGACGAACTCGAAGCCAACCTGGCCGGCATCGGGCCGCAGCTCAAACGGTTCCTCGATTTCTCGGGCGAACAAGCGGCCCTGCTGGTGAACAACTACGACTGGATGGGCCAGTTCGGCTACCTGGAGTTCCTCCGCGACGTGGGCAAGCACTTTCCCGTCAACGTGATGCTGACCAAAGATTCCGTGCGCAGCCGGCTGGAGCGGACCGACGCAGGCCTAAGCTACACCGAGTTCAGCTACATGCTCTTGCAGGCGTACGACTTCGTACACCTTTACGAGCGCCACCACTGCGAGCTGCAGGTCGGCGGCAGCGACCAGTGGGGCAACATCACGGCCGGCATCGACCTGGCCCGGCGCCTGAAGGGTGTGCAGCTCTACGGGATGACCTGCCCGCTCTTGACCAAGAGCGACGGCACGAAGATGGGCAAGACCGAGTCGGGCACGCTCTGGCTCGACGCCGAAAAGACCAGCCCGTACCAGTTCTACCAGTACTGGATCAATCTCGACGACGCGGACGTGGGCACCTGCCTGCGGTTCTTCACCGAGCTTTCGCGCGACGAGATCGACGCGGTGCTTGCCGAGCACGACGCCGATCGCGGCCAGCGCACGGCCCAGCGCCGCCTGGCCGCGGAGCTGACGCGCCTGGTCCACGGGCCGGAGGGGCTCGCCGCCGCCGAGCGGGCCACCGAGATTTTTTTCGGGGCGGAGATCCACGAGCTAAGCGACGCGGAGCTGTCGGGCATCTTCGCCGACGTGCCCAGCAGCGAGCTGCCCCGCGAGCGGCTCGGGGGCGAGGGCCTCGGGATCATCGACGCCCTGCGCGCCGCCGGGTTGGCCAAGAGCAGTAGCGAGGCCCGGCGAACCGTCCAACAGGGTGGTGCGTATGTAAATAACCGCCGGGTCCGCGACATCGAAACGCGACTGAGCCCCGCCGACCTGGCCGGCGAGACGATCATGGTGCTCAGGGCCGGGAAGAAGCGGTACGCCCTGTTGCGGTTCGGCAACTAACGAAAGAACGCCCGTGGCTCGAAGCAAGCTCCGCATCGCCCTGTGGCTCCTCTTGGGACTGCTGCTCGTCGTGGCCATAGGGGTATTCGCATTTTACGTGGCATCGCAGCGCGTGCCGGAATTCTACGCCCGGGCGCTCGAAGCCGATCCCGAGGTGCAGCGCGAGGGGAGCGACGAGATGCTCCAGCAGGCCACGGCCCTGGCCGGCGACGTGCAGCGGCCCGGCGAGTGGCAGGCCATGTTCACCGAGGAGCAGATCAACGGCTGGCTGGCAGTGGACCTGCCCCAGAACCACCCCGACGCCCTGCCGCCGGCCTTGCGCGATCCCCGCGTGGCCATCACGCCCGAGGGGATCAGCATGGGCTGCCGGTTCCGGTACGGCCGATTCGAGAGCGTGGTTAGCCTGGAGCTCGAGCCCTATCTGCCGGAGCCGAACGTGCTGGCCGTGCGCGTGGCGGGTGCCCGGGCCGGCGTGGTGCCCATGCCCTTAAGCGACATACTGGACAAGATCACCCAAGCGGCCGCCCGGCTCGACTTCCCGGTCCGCTGGAAGCAGGCCGAGGGCGACCCGGTGGCCGAGATCACCATCCCTTCGCCGCCCAGAGAGCACGGCACGCTGGTGCGGATCGAGACCCTCCGCTTGGGCGACGGCGAGATCTACCTGGCCGGCACCACCGAGCGGCGCCCGCCGGAAGATTGAGCCGGGATTGGGGTCTCACCTTATTCGTCTCCGCGTATCGCGGAAAGCGCGAGCCGCCACTGCGTCGGCCCCCCCGGAACCCGCTCGATCGTCGCCCGGCAGGCGAGCTTCTCGCCGCGCAGCTCGACCACGCGCCGCGTGTCGGACCATTCGATTTCGTCGAACTCGCCGCGGTCCCAGCGGGTTACGCTCCCCCGGCCGCCGGAGACCGGGCCTTCGTAGTCCAGATAAGCGATTCGATGGTCGGGCAGCGATTCGGCATCGAGTTCCAGCCCGGGCTCGGGCGGTTCGGCCAGGGCCCACGTCACGAGCACGCCGCCCCGCTCGAGCATCAAGTCGAAGTGCAGCCCGCGCGGGGCGTCGTGGCGGAGGATGACGAAACGGGGCATCACTCGAAGACCTCGGTCACTTCTTCTTCCGTCAGCGGCGCAAGCAGCGTGGGGCTGCGCAGCTCGACGTGGAAGGTCTGCTTGCCGGGCCGCAGGGTGCGAACGCGAACGCGGTAAGTGGCCGACTCGCCCGGGGCGATCTCCGCGAGCGCCTTGAACTGCACCGACTGGCCCTCGATGAAGTACTCCACGCCCGCCGGGCCGCTGGTGCCGATCGGGTCGGGGATCATCCCCTCCGCAACCGTCGCGGTCAGGGTCAGCGACCGGGCCGACGTGCGCCCGCGGTTCGTCACCCGCACTTCGTACGTCAGTCCTTTCTTGACTGCCACCGGATCGCGAAGATCGGCCACGGCGATGCTCAGCTCGCCGGGGGCCGGCCGGATCTTCACGCACGCCTCGCCCTGGGCCTGGGCACCCTCGGCACTGGTCACGGTCACCCGGTTGCAGGCCGCCTCAGCCGCGCGCTGGCACTCGCAGTGCATCTCCAGCGGCATTGTCTGTCCCACGACCAGCCGGTCGAGCGTCCAGGAGAGCGAAGTTCCCCGAATGCGGTACTCGTCGCTGGCCGCGCGAGGCGCGAGCTCCGGGTCGTAACGGTTGATTACCTCGACGTTCGTCAATGGCCGCTCGCCCGTGTTCGTCACGTCGATGAAGAACCTCGCGACCTCCCCCTCGGTCACTTCGCGCGGGGCGGTGACCCGCACCGAGACGGCCGCCTGGCCCTGCGGCTCTGCCGGCGCCGGCACCGATTCATCCGGCGGCTGGACCGACTCGCCAGGCGTTTGGAAGGGCTGCAGCGGCGGGAGTGTTCCGGAAGGGGGCTGCTCGAACGGCGCCGGCTCGGCGGATGGCCCGGTCTTCGACGGCCCGAACGGCGGCGAGGGCTCCAACTCCGGCGGCGTGGTGGGCTGCAAGCCCGGCGCGCCGCCCGCCGTGCCCACGGCCGTCACACACGCCTCGGCCGTGGCCCGCACCCCCTCCGGCCCGATCACCTCGACGGTGTGGCAGAGCCGGCCGGCTTGGGTGGCCGTCAGCGTGACGTCCACCTCTTGTGTTTGACCCGGGGCGAGGCTCTCGATCTTGCGCTCGATCGCGCCGCGGATGGCCACGGGGTGCTCGAACCCGGGGTCGAGGCGGTCTTTGATTCTCAGTTCGCCCGTGGGGACCTGACCGCGGTTGGTGATCGAGATGAGGAACTTGGCCTGGCCGCCCACGGCGACTTGCTGCGGCCCGTCGACGTGTACCTCGACCTTGGGGGAGATGACCCGGGTGGTGGCCGTGTGGCTGGCCGACAGCCCGCCGGTCGCCGTGGCGTCGACCCGATTGACCACTTCGCCAAACACCTCGGCCCGGCAACGAAGCTCGATCGTCTGCGAGGCGGCGGGGATCAACTGACCGAGCGACCACTCGAGCGTGTTGCCGCTTTGCTGAGCCGCCGGAGTGCTCTCGAGGAACGTGATCCCCTCGGGCAAGGCGTCGGTCACGCGCACGTCCTCAGCCGGCAGGTCGCCGGGGTTGGAGACCTCGATCCGGTAGGTGAGCGGGGCCCCCATGCCGGTCTCGGCCGTGGCCGACTTGCGCACGGACAGGTCGGCGCCGGTCCAGGTGGCCAGCACGACCTGCCGATCCAGGACGATCCGCCCGCCGGCCGGACCAGCCGGGCGGATGATCTC